>Ga0207690_10000023_pt1 | contig 196155 bp, 166 predicted proteins | sample KBSC23metaG_FD_184315 | JGI IMG/M metagenome (GOLD analysis project Ga0207690, IMG submission 184315) | Corn rhizosphere microbial communities from Kellogg Biological Station, Michigan, USA - KBS C2-3 metaG (SPAdes) (version 2) | ecosystem: Host-associated > Plants > Roots > Rhizosphere >...
CTTGCAAGCGCAGCCTTTCGAGTCCTCGCGCAAAGCGCGCAGGCGCTTTGCTTCCTGGGCCGCAAATGAAAAAAGGCCGGCATAAGCCGACCTTTTTAAAAACAGATGGTGCCCAGGAGAGGACTCGGTCACACATGCGCGACCCCGGCTGCGCTTGCAAGCGCAGCCTTTCGAGTCCTCGCGCAAAGCGCGCAGGCGCTTTGCTTCCTGGGCCGCAAATGAAAAAAGGCCGGCATAAGCCGACCTTTTTAAAAACAGATGGTGCCCAGGAGAGGACTCGAACCTCCACGATGTTGCCACCGCTAGGACCTGAACCTAGTGCGTCTACCAATTCCGCCACCTGGGCACGTTTTGCAGTAGCTGCCTGCTGCAAAGAAGCGAAATTATAGCGCCCCAATTTTCCGTGTCAACACATTTTTGCGATGCGCCGCGAACCGGCCGCCGTGGCGCCTGCAGGCGGCATTCGCGGTTATTTGGCGCCACTGTCGGATGATAGAATGACCCGCCGCCGTCACTATAGAACTGTCTGACGGACACTTCTATGTTGATGCCGTGCACCATCAGTCAACGCAACGAGAACAATCATCGACAAACCCTTGAGCAAATATCCGTACCCCATTCCGAGCCGTGAAGAAATTCTCGGCGTGCTGCGTACGAGCGACGCGCCGCTGGCCGCCAACGACATCGCCGAAGCGCTGTCGATCAAGCGCCAGGAACGCGAGGGGTTCTTCCGGCGTGTCGCCGCAATGGAACGCGACGGCCAGATCCGCCTCGACAAGCGCGGCCACTACCAGCTCACTCATCCGTCGAACTTCGTTGCCGGTCGCGTGCAAGGGCACCGCGACGGCTACGGCTTCGTGATCCGCGACGACGGCCAGGACGACCTGTTCTTGCCGAACGGCGAGATGCAGAAGGTGATGCACAACGACCGCGTGCTCGCGCGGATCGTCGGCTACGATCGCCGCGGCCGGCCGGAAGGCCATGTCGTCGAGGTCACCGAGCGCGCGAACAAGCGCGTGATCGGCCGCCTGCTCAATGAGAACGGCGCGCTGATCGTCGCCCCCGAAGACAAGCGCATCGGCCACGACATCCTGATCACGCAGAACGTGAAGAAGGCGAAGGTCGGGCAGGTCGTCGTCGTCGAACTGACCGATTTCCCGAGCCGCCATTCGCAACCGCTCGGTCGCGTCGTCGAAGTGCTCGGCGACATCGACGATCCGGGCATGGAAATCGAGATCGCCGTGCGCAAGTACGGCGTGCCGCACGAATTCGGCCAGCGGGCGCTCGACGATGCCGCCGCGCTGCCGGACGCGGTACGTCCGGCCGACCTGCGCTTCCGCGTCGATTTGCGCGACGTGCCGCTCGTGACGATCGACGGCGAGGACGCCCGCGACTTCGACGATGCCGTCTACTGCGAGCCGACCAAGGTCGGGCGCGGCGACGGCTACCGCCTGATCGTCGCGATCGCCGACGTGTCGCACTACGTGCAGCCGGGCAGCGGCCTCGACGCCGACGCGCTGGAGCGCAGCACGTCGGTCTATTTCCCGCGCCGCGTGATCCCGATGCTGCCGGAGAAGCTGTCGAACGGGCTGTGCTCGCTGAATCCGCAGGTCGACCGCTGCGTGCTCGTGTGCGACATGGTGATTACCGCGCGCGGCGAGATCAAGGCGTACCAGTTCTATCCGGCGGTCATCCATTCGGCCGCGCGCCTGACGTACACCGAAGTCGCGGCCGTGCTGTCGAACACGAAGGGGCCGGAGGCCGCGCGCCGCGCGGACCTGCTGCCGCACCTGCAGGATCTGTACGGCGTCTACAAGTCGCTGTTCGCCGCACGCCAGAAGCGCGGCGCGATCGACTTCGACACGACCGAGACGTACATCGTCTGTAACTCGCAGGGCAAGATCGAACAGATCGTGCCGCGTCAGCGCAATGATGCGCACAAGCTCATCGAGGAATGCATGCTGGCCGCGAACGTCTGCGCGGCCGACTTCCTGAAGCGCAACAAGCATGCGGGCCTGTACCGCGTGCACGCGGGGCCGACGCCGGAAAAGCTCGAGAACCTGCGCGCGTTCCTGCGCGGCATGGGCCTGTCGCTCGGCGGCGGCGAGAAGCCGCATGCGAGCGACTATGCGGCGCTGATGGCGCAGATTCGCGACCGGCCCGACGCGCAGATGCTGCAGCCGATGCTGCTGCGCTCGATGCAGCAGGCCGTCTACAGCCCGGACAACATCGGCCACTTCGGTCTCGCGTATGAGGCGTACGCGCACTTCACGAGCCCGATCCGCCGCTATCCCGACCTGCTCACGCACCGCGCGATCTACGCGATCCTGTCGGGCAAGAAGTACACGCCGAAGGCACCGGACGGCTTCGAGCTGAACACCGCGCTGTCGCCACGCGCCCGCGCGATGCAGCAGGCCGACGACGAAGCGCGCGGCCGTTCGCGCGTGAACACCGCGATCTGGGAAGAGCTCGGCCTGCATTGCTCGGCGAACGAGCGGCGTGCCGACGAAGCGTCGCGCGACGTCGAGGCCTGGCTCAAGTGCTACTTCATGCGCGACAAGCTCGGCGAGGAATACGGCGGGATGGTGAACGGCGTCACGTCGTTCGGCATCTTCGTGCAGCTCGACACGCTGTTCATCGAAGGGCTCGTGCACGTCACGGAACTCGGCTCGGACTACTTCCAGTACGACGAGATCAAGAACGAGCTGCGCGGCGAGCGCACGGGCATCCGTTATCGCCTGTCGGATCGCGTGCGCGTGCAGGTGAGCCGCGTCGATCTCGATGCGCGCAAGATCGACTTCCGCCTCGTGCGCGACACGCCGGTGAAGGCGCCGCGTCCCGCACCGGCGCCGGTTGCTGTCGGCAACGGCAACGATCGCGGCGGCCCGCGCGTGCGCTCGTTGCCGCCGGTGGAGGACGCCGCGCCGCGTCGCAAGCGGACGGCCAGCGCACCGACCGCCGCGGTGAACGACACGCGTGCGGCGAAGAAGAAGGGCGGCGCGGCGGCGAAGACGGCCGCGAAGAAGACACACGCCCGCAAGAAGTATTGAGCGTTCGGGGCGGCGCATGCGCACGCCCTTGCAGTATCGAGAGACGCCGCGTTCTACCGGTCACCGGCCGGCAACGCGGCGCTTTCCTTTTCCATGGATCGCGGCTGCGCGCGTTGCGCGGCCGCACGTTTGATCGAAGGTTGTTCCAGTCATGTCACGTCTGAAGGTTCTTTACGGTTTTCATGCGGTGACCGCACGTTTGCGGCACGATGCATCGACGGTTGCGGAGGTGCTGTACGACCAGACGCGCCGCGACCGCCGCATGCAGGACTTCCTGCACACCGCGAAGGAAGCGGGCGTGCGGCTGATCGCGGCCGACGAAACCCGCCTGTGGGGCCTCGCGCATACCGAGCGCCACCAGGGCGTCGTCGCGCGCGTCGAGGACGTCCCCCTCGCGCAGAACCTGTCCGAGCTGCTCGACGGCATCCAGGGCCCGGCGCTTCTGCTGGTGCTCGACGGTGTCACCGATCCGCACAACCTGGGCGCATGCCTGCGTGTCGCCGATTCGGCAGGCGCGCATGCGGTGATCGCGCCGCGTGACCGCGCGGTCGGCCTGAACGCGACCGCGGCGAAGGTCGCGAGCGGCGCGGCCGACACGGTGCCGTACATCACGGTCACGAACCTCGCCCGCGCGCTGCGCGAGCTGAAGGAAGCGGGCGTTTGGATCATCGGCACGTCGGACGACGCGTCGGCGACGCTGTACGACACGAAGCTCGACGGCCCCGTCGCCATCGTGATGGGCGCGGAAGGCGAAGGTATGCGCCGGCTCACGCGCGACACCTGCGACGACGTGATGAGCATCCCGATGGCCGGCAGCGTGGAAAGCCTGAACGTGTCGGTTGCAAGCGGCGTGTGCCTGTACGAAGCGGTGCGGCAGCGGCGCGTGAAGGGCGGCTGATTCATCGGCCGACTCACGGGCAGACGCACGCGGTCTCGCGCGATGCGCGGGCCGCCACGACCCGAACGACGCGTGCCGCGATTTTGCGCGGCACGCGGCCCCGGAACTCGCGAACCATGACCCTGATTCGCCTCGGCGCATCGTGCGCCATCCTTGGTCTGCTGGCCGCCTGCACGTCGCCGTCGCTGATCGAGCGCGGCAGCTACTACGCCGACACGGGCCTGCACGCGCGCGGCGCCGATGCGCGGATCCGCTTTCTCGTGATGCATTACACCGAAAGCGACGAAGCGAAATCGCTGCGCACGCTGACCGGCGATTCGGTCAGCGTGCACTACGTCGTGCCGCCGCAACCGCGCATCGAACACGGGATGCCGGTCGTCTATCAGCTCGTACCTGAATCGAAGCGCGCATGGCACGCAGGCATCAGCGAATGGCAGCGCACGACCGAGCTCAATGCGGCGTCGATCGGCATCGAGAACGTGAATCGCGGCCCGCTCGATCCGCAAAACCTCACTTGGCAGCCGTATTCGCCCGAGCAGGTCGATGCGCTGATTCGTCTGTCGAAGGATATCGTCGCGCGCTACGGGATTGCGCCGACGCGCGTGGTCGGACACAGCGATATCGCACCGCAACGCAAGATCGATCCCGGTCCGCTGTTCCCGTGGCATGCGCTCGCGCAGGCCGGCGTCGGCGCATGGCCGGACGATGCGACCGTGGCCGCGCGGCTCGGCGATCGCGATCCGCACGCGCTCGTCGACGTGCGCGAATTGCAGCTGAAGCTCGCGCGCTACGGCTACGACGTGCCGACCGACGGCGTGCTCGACGCGCGCACGCGCCGCGTATTCGCCGCATTCCAGATGCACTTCCGGCCATCCGACTACGCAGGCAACCCGGACGCCGAGACCGACGCGATCGCACAGGCGCTGCTCGACAAGTATTTCCCTGCTGCGCCTGCCGGCAACGTGTCCGCCGACGGCACGCCGTGACCGTCGGCTTGTCCGGGGCCGACATCCGCGCGGAAAAAGCCCGGGGCGTGTTGCGAGTCCGGTAAACTGGCGGTTTTCCGCAATCCCGCTGTATTCCCACCTCATGACTCAAGACGAACTCAAACGCCTTGTCGGCCAGGCGGCCGCCGATTATGTGATCCAGAACGTGCCGGAAGGCGCCGTGATCGGCGTCGGCACCGGCTCGACCGCCAACTGCTTCATCGACGCGCTCGCGGCCGTCAAATCGCGCTATCGCGGCGCCGTGTCGAGCTCGGTCGCGACGACCGAACGCCTGAAATCGCACGGCATCAAGGTGTTCGACCTGAACGAGATCGAGTCGCTGCAGGTGTACGTCGACGGCGCCGACGAAATCGACGCAAGCGGTGCAATGATCAAGGGTGGCGGCGGTGCGCTGACGCGCGAAAAGATCGTCGCGTCGGTGGCCGATACGTTCGTCTGCATCGCGGACGGCAGCAAGCGCGTGCCGGTGCTCGGCGCATTCCCGCTGCCGATCGAGGTCGTGCCGATGGCGCGCACGGCGATCGGCCGGCGCGTGACCGCGCTCGGCGGCGTGCCGGTGTTGCGCGTGACGCAGGACGGCGCGCCGTACATCACCGACAACGGCAACGAGATCATCGACGTGAAGGGGCTGCAGATCGTCGATCCGCGCGGTTTCGAAGCGCAAATCAATGCGTGGCCGGGCGTCGTGACGGTCGGCCTGTTCGCCGAGCGCGGCGCGAATCTGTGCCTGCTCGGCACGCCGAACGGCGTCGAGACGATCGTTTATCCCGGTTAATCAAGACTGAATGAGAAGCAGTCCGTAATGGCGTCAACAAGCCGTAATGGATTGCATGGTTAAATCTTGTGGAAGTGCCGGCCCGGCAAGCGCAGCGCGCTTTCCGGGCTTTTTTTGAAGCCTTATAAATCACCTCTTCCAAAAGAGGGATAACCCTGTCAGGTGTTTACCAGATAGCGGAATATCCCCGAAATCATCAACTTATAGATCATAAGAACAGTCGTAACCAGGGCCGGCGGAACTGCGGAGCAGGTGTTCGCAAATCGACGCACGGGGAGGTGTCATGGAGCAGGGCAAAGACCGGTCACTGGTCGCCAAAGTGATGGATGGGCTTGTCGCGGGTATCGTCGAGGACAAGTACGGCGGCATTTTGCCGCCGCAGGACGTGCTGTCGAAAGAGTTCGACGTGAGCCGTACGGTGATGCGCGAAGCATTGTCGATGTTGCTTGCGCGCGACATGCTCGACGTGCGTCCGAAAGTCGGTACGCGCGTTCGACCGATGCGCGACTGGCGCATGATCGATGAAGACGTCGTGAGCTGGCGGTTTCGTGCGAAACCGGATCCGCAATTCATGCGCGACGTCATCGAATTCCGGATGCTGATCGAACCGCGCGCGACCGCGCAGGCGGCGGTGCGTGCAACGGCCGTCGACATCGCGGGTATCCGCGAGGCATTCGACGCGTTCAAGGTGCTGCAACCGGGCGACCCCGGCTACGACACGGCGGACGAACTGCTGCACACGCGGATCGTTCAAGCGAGCGGCAATCAGTTCTTCCAGCAGATGGCGGCGATCGTACGCGGCGCAGTGCGGCTCGTGAATCCGCGCGTCGTGCAGAAGGATGGCGCGCACGACATCGCGGTCAAGGCGCATGCACGCGTCGTCGATGCGATCGAACGCCGCGATCCACGCGAAGCCGAAGCGGCATCGCTCGCCCTGATCGATTTCAGCGCCGACGAGATTTCGCGCGATTTCTCCGTCGACGTGCCCGCCCGCGCCTGAATCCACCCGCGTCGCTTAGCCGTGAGCCGGCGAGCCGTTTATCATGACGGCCGGCCGGCAGCGTGTCGGCCACCGCCATACGAACGACACGGAAGATCCGGATGAACGACCTCGACAACCGCCCGGTGCGCTTCGGCATCGTCGGCGCAGGCAGCATCGCACGCCGTTTCGCGCAAAGCCTCGCTCACGTGCCGGGTGCCGCGCTCGCCGGCGTGTGGGCACGCCGCGCCGACGCGGCAGCCGCCTTCTGCGACAGCTGCGGCGGCACGCCCGCGGCCAGCCTCGACGCGCTCCTCGCGAGCGACATCGACGCGATCTACATCGCGACCCTCCACGACAGTCATGCGCAGTACGCGCAGGCGGCGCTCGCCGCCGGCAAGGCCGTGCTGTGCGAAAAGCCGGCGACGCTGAACGCGGCGCAGCTCGACGCGGTGCTGGACGCGGCGCGCGCTGCCGGACGGCTCTTCATGGAAGCGATGAAGCCGCCGTTCTTTCCGCTGTACCGGCAGTTACGTGCGCATCTGCGTGACGATCCAATCGGCGAGATCCGGCTCGTGCGCGCGGGCTGCGCGTCGTCGTCGGTGCCGGACGATCATTCCGTCTATCGACTCGACCGCGCCGGCGGCGCGCTGCTCGACATCGGGATCTACGAAGCGTTTCTCGCGGTCGACTGGCTCGGCGCCGCGCTTGACGTGCAGACGCTCGGCCGTGTCGGCGCGACGGGCGTCGACGTTTTCGCGAGCCTGAACAGCCGCCACGCGAATGGCGGCATCGCGCAGCTCTTTTGCGGGCTCGATGTGATGGGCCGCGGCGACGCGCTGATCGCCGCGGCGGGCGGCCACGTGACGATTCACGAGAAGTGGTGGAACCCCGCGCGGGCGACGATCCGCTATGCCGACGGACGTACCGTCGAACTCGACGCACCGTTCGACGGCGGCGGCCTGAACTACGAGACCGCGCATTTCTGCGACCTGCTGCGCACGGGTGAACTCGAGAGCCCGATCATGACGCACGACCATTCACGACAGATGATCGCGATGACCGACGCGGCACGCGCGGCGCTCGGCGTGCGCTATTCGGGCGAGTAGGCGGGAAGGAAGGGGCCGGGCGCGCAGCCGCGGCCCGGCGAGCGATGCAGCGTGCTCAGTGCCGCGCGGGCAGCGAAAGGCGCTTTTCGTACCAGCGCTGGACCCATTCGAGGATCTGGCACAGCACCCAGTAGACAGCGGCGGCGGCGAGGTACAGCGGCAACGGTTGATAGGTCGCCGCGATCACTTCCTGCGCGCTGCGCAGCAGCTCGGTCACGGTGATCACGGACACGAGCGACGTGTCCTTGATCAGGCTGATCAGGCTGTTCGACAGGCTCGGCACCGCGATGCGCAGCGCCTGCGGGCCAATCACGTAGCGCAGCGTCTGCCCCCACGACAGCCCGAGGCTGTAGGCGGCCAGCCATTGGCCGCGCGCGATCCCGTTGATCGCGCCGCGCATGCTTTCGGACATGTAAGCGGCGACGTTCGCGGACAGCGCGATGACGCCGGCCGGCGTCGGATCGAGCGAGATGCCGAGGCTCGGCAATCCGTAATAAATCACGAAGATCTGCACGAGCAGCGGCGTGCCGCGCATCAGGCTCACATACGCGCGCGCAAGCCACGCGAGCGCGTTGACCCAGATGCGTTCGAAGCCTTCGAGCGGTTCGCTTTGCCGGATGCCCATCATCGCGAGCATGACGGCGCCGAGCAGGCCGAACACCATCGACAGCACGGCGAACTTGACGGTCAGTACGGCACCCTGGGCGAGCACCGGCAGCGATTGGACGAGCAGGGACGTTGTCGACATGGAATACGAAGCGAGTGCGTGCGCGAAAGCGCAATCATAAACCGGACCGATAAAACAAAGGGCGGCATCGTTTCGGATGCCGCCCATTCCGGCCCGCCGTCAGGCGGGAAACAGAGGCGTGCTTACTTGATCGGCTTCGTCACGTCGATACCGAACCACTTGTCCGAGATCTTCGTGAACGTGCCGTCGGCCTCGAGTTGCGCCATGGCGTCGTCGATCGCCTTCTGGAACTTCGGGTTGCCCTTCCTGAACGGGATGCCCGACGGATTCGCCGAGCCGACGTTCGCGCCCGGGCGCAGCGGCAGTTGCGAGTTCTTCGTCAGGTACGCGAGCATCAGTCGGTCGTTCAGTGCCGCGTCGAGACGGCCCGCCGCGAGGTCGCGCAGATACTCGGGCGCGCCCGGGTACGTCTTTACGTCGATGCCGGGCACCGACTTCGCCATGTCCATGTAGTTCGTGCCGAGCGCGACGCCGAGCTTCTTGCCCTTCAGGTCTTCGAGCGACTTGAACTGGCGCGTATCGTCCTTGCGCTGGATCAGCTGCGCGGACGAGTACGTGTACGCCGGCGAGAAGTCGAGCGTTTCCTTGCGCTTGTCGGTGATGCCGACCTGGTTGGCGATCACGTCGAACTTGCCGGCCTGCAGGCCCGCGATGATGCCGCTCCATTCGGTCGTGACGAACTCGGCCTTCACGCCGAGCTTCGCGGCGACGGCCTTCGCGATGTCGACGTCGAAGCCGACGAGATCGCCTTGCGGGTTCTTCGAGTTGAACGGCGGGAACGTGCCTTCGAGGCCGACGCGCAGCGTGCCGCGTTGCTTCACCTGGTCGAGTAGGTCGGCCGCATGCGCGGTGGCGGCGGCGAACGACGTGCCGATCAGGCCGGCAACGAGCAGCTTCTTCAGCAGCGAAATTTTCATCGTGTGAGCTTCCTTGCCCCGGCGGGGCTTGAGTCTGACAATGGGGCCGATCATAGCAAAAACGCAATCGACCACTAAATATCGTTTGTTTATGACTATATTACGCGGTGCGTTCGCGCGCGATGGCCTTCACGCATTCGGCCACGAGCGCGGGGCCGCGATAGATGAAGCCCGTATACAGCTGGACGAGCGATGCGCCGGCCGCGAGCTTAACGCGTGCGTCCTCGCCCGAGAAAATGCCGCCGACGCCGATGATCGGCACCGCGCTGCCGACTTCGGCATGCAGCTTGCGGATCACTTCGTTCGATGCGTCGAACACTGGGCGGCCCGACAGGCCGCCGGCTTCGTCCGCATGCGGCAGGCCCTGCACGGCCGCGCGCGACAGCGTCGTGTTGGTGGCGATGACTGCCTCGATCTTGTGGCGCAGCAGCGTGTCGCCGATTTCCTTCACCTGTTCGTCGTCGAGATCGGGGGCGATCTTCAGCGCGAGCGGCACGAGCTTGCCGTGCAGGTCGGCGAGGCGTTGCTGCTTGTCCTTCAGCGCGGCGAGCAGCGCGTCGAGTTCGCCCGCGCCTTGCAGCTGGCGCAGGTTCTTCGTGTTCGGCGACGAAATGTTGATCGTCACGTAGCTCGCGAACGGGTACACGCGCTCGAGGCAGTAGAGATAGTCTTCCGCCGCGCGCTCGATCGGCGTGTCGGCGTTCTTGCCGATGTTCAGGCCGAGGATGCCGCGATAGCGGGCTGCCTGGACGTTCTTCACGAACTGGTCGACACCGTGGTTGTTGAAGCCCATCCGGTTGATCAGCGCGTCGGCCTGCGGCAGGCGGAACATCCGCGGGCGCGGATTGCCCGGCTGCGGGCGCGGCGTGACGGTGCCGACCTCGATGAAGCCGAAGCCGAGCGACGCGAGGCCGTCGATGGCTGCACCGTCCTTGTCGAGGCCGGCGGCGAGGCCGACCGGGTTGCGGAACGTGAGCCCCATCACGGTGCGCGGCGCATCGGGCACGCGCGCGGACAGCGCGCAGGCGAGGCCCGTGCGGCCGGCCGCGCCGAGCGCGCGCAGCGTGAGGTGGTGAGCGTCTTCCGCATCCATCTTGAACAGGGATGCGCGGGCCAGCGGATAGAGGGAACTGAACACGGGAATGGGGCGGACGGCCGGAATGAATGACAACCCGCTATTTTACCGGGAGTTGCGCGGCAAGGGCGGGCTTTGCTTCGCGCGCGCCGGCGGGGGCGCTTCTCTTGCGGTGCGGCGGCGCATGCACGGGCGGAAATGGTGGCCGTTGCAGGCGCGAAGCCGCGCCGCGGAAGCGGATGGTCAACCCGACCCGGAATGTCCGCCCGGCAGCGGCGCGCGCGCCAGTGCCGCGTCGACCGGCGGCAGCTCGACACGATCGGGATCGAGTACATTCCAGCGGCCGTCGAGCAACCCTTCGAGCGGATGGAAGTTCGCCTTGTAGGCCATCTTCGGGCTCTCGCGGATCCAGTAGCCGAGATACACGTACGGCAGGCCGAGGCTCTTCGCCTGTTCGATCTGCCACAGGATGTTGTAGGTGCCGTAGCTCGTGTGCTGGTCGTCGGGCTCGAAGAACGTGTAGACCGACGATAGCCCGTCGCCGAGGATGTCGATCATGCTGACCATGCGCAGCTTGCCGGGCTCGCCGCCCGGCGCGTCGAGGTCGCGGAATTCGACGAGGCGCGAATTGATCCGGCTCTGCAGCAGGAACTGCTCGTACTGATCGCGGCTGTCGCGGTCCATGCCGCCGCCCGCGTGGCGCGCGGACTGATAGCGCATGTAGAGCGCGTAGTGCTCCTCGTCGTAGTGCAGCGGCGAGACGGTCGCGACGAGCGCGCGGTGCCGCTTCCACATCCGGCGCTGCGTGCGCGACGGCGTGAACGCGCCGACCGGCACGCGCACCGGTACGCAGGCGCGGCAGCCGTCGCAGTACGGGCGATAGGTGAACACGCCCGAGCGCCGGAAGCCGGCCTTCACGAGCTCGGTATAGATGTCGGAGTTGATCAGGTGGCTCGGCGTCGCGACTTGCGAGCGCGCGATGCGGCCGTCCAGATAGCTGCACGGATAGGGCGCCGTTGCATAGAATTGCAGCGCCGAAAGCGGTGAAAGCGGCAGCTCAGTCGGGTGAGTCATGGGCAGCTCTCGATGCAGGGAAGGAGTGCCGCGCTAGCGCTCGATCCCGGAGGGCGCCGCCGGTTCGGCGGGGCCCGTCAGCGCGGCGAGCACGCGCTTGTCGAACTGCCACGGAATCGGCGGTTCGGCCACCGCGCGGCGCACGTGAGCAACAAAGGCCTTGCGTGCGATCTCGCGGCCACCGAGCGACGCTAGATGCGACGTATTCTGCTGGCAGTCTATCATCTCCAGCCCCTGCTCGCGAAGGTGGGCGACCAGCGTCGCCAGCGCGATTTTCGACGCATCGGTGGCATCCGCGTACATCGACTCGCCGAAGAACATTCGTCCGAACGCCACCCCGTACAGACCGCCGATGCGGCGCCCGTCGTGCCAGGTCTCGATGCTGTGCGCGTTGCCGGAGCGGTAGAGCGACGTATAGGCGTCGATGATCTCGGCTGTAATCCAGGTGCCGCGCTGCCCGCGGCGCGGCGCCTGCGCGCACGCGCGCATCACGCCCGCAAAGTCATGGTCGACGCGCACTTCCCACGCGGGTTCGCGCAGCACGCGCCGGAGCGTCTTGCGCAGCGACGGTGACACCTTGAATTCGGCCGGTGCGAGGATCATCCGCGGGTCGGGGCTCCACCAGAGAACGGGCTGGCCATCCGAATACCACGGGAAGATGCCGCGCAGGTAGGCCTCGATCAGGCGCGACGGCAGCAGGTCGGCACTCGCGGCGAGCAGGCCCGGCGCGCCGGTCGCGGGGCCCAGCGCGCGTTCGACGGGCGGAAACGGATCGTCCGGGCCGAGCCAGGGGACCATGGGTGGCGTGCTCAGCCGTTGCGCAGCGAGCGGAAGATATCGCCGGTATGCACGCCGTAGTCGCCGGCGGCGCGATCGGCGAAGAAGAAGCGCAGGGTCTGGCTGACGGTCGGGAACGCGATCTCGTCCCACGGAATGTCGGCTTCGTCGAACAGCTTGACCTCGAGGCTTTCCTCGCCGGCCTCGTAAGCCGGATCGACGAGCCGCGCCAGGTAGAACAGGTGGACCTGATGCACGTGCGGCACGTTGAGCAGCGTGAACAGGTTCTGCACCTCGACACGCGCGCCGGCTTCCTCGAGCGTTTCGCGCGCGGCGGCCTCAGCAGTCGTCTCGCCCATCTCCATGAAGCCCGCCGGCAGCGTCCAGAACCCGTAGCGCGGTTCGATCGCGCGGCGGCACAGCAGCACCTGATCGCCCCAGACCGGCACCGTGCCGACCACGTTGCGCGGATTCTGATAATGGATCGTGCCGCAGTGATCGCAAATGAAGCGCTCGCGGTTATCGCCCGGAGGAATGCGTGCGATGACGTCGTGACCGCAGACGGAGCAGAATTTCATGTCGAGTGGAAGGGACGAGGTGAATGCGAGTGTATCACCGGGGCGCGGCATTCTCGAACGCGAGCGCATGCACGCGGCGTGCCGCGCGAAGCGCAACCGCAATGTGGGGGAACGGGCGCGGAAAAACAAAAAGCCCGGCGCGGAGCCGGGCTTTTTGCATGAATCGGGACGTTGGTTGCGGGGGTAGGATTTGAACCTACGACCTTCGGGTTATGAGCCCGACGAGCTGCCAGACTGCTCCACCCCGCGTCCGTCGAAGAAATGAATTATATGGGCTATCCCGAACGCATGCAAGCACTTTTTGACAATCGCGGCGCAGGCGCGCGTTGGCAGCTTGTGGGGCCGGTACGGCGGGGGCGTGCGCTAGAATCGAACGGTTTGCTCGTGTCGTTCATTCCTGCAGCGAAGCCGTGCGCGATCGCATCGGTGCCGTTGCAATGCTCACCACTGTTGTTACTACTGCATCGACGGATTCATGGACATCGCTCACGATCTGCAATCGATCGGCGCGCAGGAACAGGCGCTCGTGTTTCCCCATTTCGACCCGGCCCGCGCGTGGGCACTCGGCAACCGCATGCATGCGCTCGCGACGGCGCGCGGTCACGCGATCGCGATCGACATCGTCACGTTCGGCCAGCCGCTGTTCTACGCGGCGCTCGCCGGCGCGACGCCCGACAACGCCGACTGGGTGCGCCGCAAGCGCAACGTCGTCGCGCATTTCCGCCGCAGTTCGTATGCGATCGGCCTGCGCATGCAGCAGGCCGGCGCGTCGCTCGCGGACAAGCACGGGCTGCCCCTCTCCGACTATTCGCCGCATGGCGGTTCGTTTCCGCTGACCGTCGCGGGGGCCGGCGTGATCGGCTCGATCACCGCATCGGGGCTGCCGCAGCGCGCGGATCACGAGTTCGTCGTCGAAGCACTGTGCGCCGAGCTCGGGCAGGACTACGCCGCGCTCGCGCTTGCGAGGAGCTGAGCGATGCAGCTTCCGGGTTACGCATGGCTCGCGATCGCGATCGTCGCGGAAGTGGTCGGCACGTCCGCGCTGCGCGCGGCGGACGGTTTCACGCGCTTCTGGCCGTCGGCGCTCGTCGTGGCCGGTTACGGCATCGCGTTCTACTGTCTGTCGCTCACGCTGCGCACGATGCCGGTCGGCATCATCTATGCGGTGTGGTCGGGCGCCGGCATCGTACTGATCACGCTCGTCGCGATGCTGCTCTATCGTCAGGTGCCGGACGTGCCGGCGGTGATCGGCCTCGGCCTGATCGTCGCGGGCGTCGTGGTGCTGAACCTGTTCTCGAAGATGCAGGCGCACTGAGCGTGCGCCCGCGATACGCCGGATGGCTCACATGACCGATTCCGCTTCCATTTCCGATTCCACTTCCGCCGAACCCGCGCAGCCCGAGGTGCGCACGTATGTCGCGAACCGCATCGGCTATCTCGAACTGAACCGGCCGAAGGCGCTGAATGCGCTGTCGGTCGCGATGATCCGCGTGATGCAGCAGGCGCTCGATGCGTGGCGCGACGACGCCGACGTGCTGGCCGTCGTCGTGCACAGCCCGCACCCGCGCGCGTTCTGCGCGGGCGGCGATGTGCGCTTCTTCCACGACGCGTGGCAGCGCGGCGACCGCGATGCGATCGACGGGTTCTTCATCGACGAATACACGCTCAACCACACGATCTTCACCTATCCGAAACCGTACATCGCGCTGATGCACGGCGTCGTGATGGGCGGCGGCATGGGCATTTCGCAGGCCGCGCGGCATACGGGCGGGCTGCGCGTCGTCACCGATTCGACGAAGATGGCGATGCCCGAAACGCGCATCGGCCTGTTCCCGGACGTCGGGATGAGCTGGTTCCTCGCGCGCACGCCGGGCGCGATCGGCCGCTATCTCGCGGTGACCGGCGCGTCGCTCGACGCGGCCGGCGCCCTGTATGCGCAGCTCGCCGACGTCTATCTGCCCGATGCCGCGCTGCCGGCGCTGCTCGATACGCTGCGCAGCGCGCGCATCGACAGCGGCGCGCAGGCGGTCGCGTGCGTGGCCGACGCGGCTGCCGCGCACAAGGTCGTGCCGACGCCCGACACGTCGGCGCTGGCCGACGCGCGCGCCGGGATCGATCGGCATTTCGCGCAACCCGATATCGGCGCGATCCTCGCGTCGCTCGACGCCGAGCAGGATTGCGCGGCCGTCGACGGATGGGTCGAGAAGGCGACCCATGCGATGCGCAGCCAGTTGTCGCCGCTGTCGATGGCCGTGTCGCTCGAAGTCGTCGAACGGGCGCGTGGCGCGACGATGGCCGATTGCCTGCGGCGCGATCTCGACCTCACGCGCTCGACGTTCGCGCACGGCGACGTGATCGAAGGCGTGCGCGCACTGATCGTCGACAAGGACCACCAGCCGGTCTGGCGCTTCAAGTCGGCCGCCGATATCGACCGCGCCGACGTGCTCGCGATGTTCGACAGCCCGTGGACGCCCGACACGCATCCGCTGCGCAAGCTTAAGGACTGACGCGCGCGCTATCGGCGTGAAAAGCAAAAAGGCCGCCTGCAGGTGCAGGCGGCCTTTTCATTGGCGGATGCCGGTCGGGCTCGGCGGCAGCGGGCCGGGGCCTCGCCGCGAGACGTGCGTCAGTCGTCGCCGGCATCGTCCGACATGAACGCACGCATGAACACGAGCGCGCCGAAGCCCCAGACCGCGTTCGCGGCAAAGCCCGACGCGAGCACCGGCATCATGTTCCCCGACGGCCAGATTCCGCGCAGCGGATCGATCGCGAACACGCGGGCGGCCGTCAGCACGATGCCGCCGAACACCAGCGCGCCGATCCACGGCGCCTCGCGCTCCGGCGACACGCGCAGCAGCCACGCCATCGGGATCGCACAGCACGCGCTGATCAGCGCGTTCGCGACAAATTCAGGAATGCCGAGCGGTGCGAACGGTTGCGTGGAGAACCCGGCCGCGGCGATCAGGTCGGCCGTGTGCAGCAGCGCGAGCGTCGCTTCGCGAAAGAAGAGGGCGGCCAGGAAGCCGGACAGGAACGGCAGGATGACTTTCTGCATCGGTGAGTGCATTGCAGGCGCGGCTGGCCGGGGCCGTCCGCGCGAAGTTGTTCGGATTGGTGCGCCATTATAGGGCCCGGCCGCCGCGATATTCGCTGGAGCGTCGTGCTAATCACGAAAGCGGAAAACCTAAGCTCAAAAAAATCGTTCCAAAGCCCCGCACCGATCCATAGACTGATTTCCCAGAAACAGCCGTGCAATCGCGTACTCGCCCGCCGCACGGCCTGACCGGCGAGCCATCCCGATTCGAACGCACATCATGCATGCGTCGCTCATCCGCGACGCGAGCAGGGCCTCGTTTTATCCAGATTCCGGCAAGGACAGTCAAGCAGGAGCAGCAGATGAATGTTTTCTGGTTTATTCCCACGCACGGCGACAGCCGTTACCTCGGTACCGCCGAAGGCGCGCGCGCCGCGGATTACGATTACTTCAAGCAGATCGCCGTCGCGGCCGACACGCTCGGCTATGAAGGCGTGCTGCTGCCGACCGGCCGCTCCTGCGAGGATGCGTGGGTCGTCGCGTCGAGCCTGATTCCCGCGACGCAGCGCCTGAAGTTCCTGGTCGCCGTGCGCCCGGGCATCGCATCACCCGGCCTCGCGGCGCGGATGGCCGCGACGTTCGACCGCCTGTCGGGCGGCCGCCTCCTGATCAACGTCGTGACGGGCGGCGACGCCGCCGAGCTCGAGGGCGACGGACTGTTCGCCGATCACGACACGCGCTACGAGATCACGGACGATTTCCTGCACATCTGGCGCGGGCTGCTCGCCGCATCGCACGACAACGGCGGCTTCGACTACATCGGCAAGCACCTTCAGTCGAAGGGCGGCAAGGCGCTTTATCCGCCCGTGCAGCGCCCGCATCCGCCGTTGTGGTTCGGCGGGTCGTCGCCGGCCGCGCACACGATCGCCGCGGATCACATCGATACCTATCTGACCTGGGGCGAGCCGCCCGAGGCCGTCGCGAAGAAGATCGCCGACATCCGCGCGCGCGCCGAATCGCGCGGCCGCACGATCCGCTTCGGCATCCGCATGCACGTCATCGTGCGCGAGACCGAGGACGAAGCGTGGCGCGATGCCGAGCGCCTCATCAGCCGGCTCGACGACGAGACGATCGCCCGCGCGCAGAAGGCATTCGCGAACATGGATTCGGAAGGCCAGCGCCGGATGGCCGCGCTGCACGGCGGCAAGCGCGGCGGCCGCGACGCGCTCGAGGTGTATCCGAACCTGTGGGCCGGCGTCGGGCTCGTCCGGGGCGGCGCCGGTACCGCGCTCGTCGGCAATCCCGAGCAGGTCGCCGAACGCATGCGCGAATACGCGGATCTCGGCATCGAAACGTTCATTCTGTCCGGCTATCCGCACCTCGAGGAGTCGTACCGTTTTGCCGAGCTCGTGTTCCCGCTGATCAAGGGTGAGGGCGCAAAGCGGCCGTCCGGCCCGCTGTCGGGGCCGTTCGGCGAGATCGTCGGCAACAACTACCTGCCCAAGGCAAGCCAGAGCTGAGAAGGAGGCCTGCGATGACAACGAAAACGTCGACGACGGGCGCCGCCGTGGCCGCCCGCGCGTGGCGCGCGATCGCGCCGTGGCTCGTGCCGCTCGCGCTGCTGGTCGTGTGGGAGGTCGGCGCGCGCGTCGGCTGGCTGTCGACCCGCGTGCTGCCCGAACCGGTGGCGGTCGTGCGCGCCGCATGGTCGCTCGTGACGTCGGGCGAAATGTGGGCGAATGTGAAGGTCAGTACCTGGCGCGCGCTGTTCGGTTTCGCGATCGGCGGTGGTGTCGGCCTGGCGCTGGGCCTTGCGACCGGCCTGTCGAAAGCGGCGGAGGTCGCGCTCGATTCGACGATCCAGATGATCCGCAACATCCCCGCGCTCGCGATGATTCCGCTCGTGATCCTGTGGTTCGGCATCGACGAGAAGGCGAAGCTGTTCCTCGTCGCGCTCGGTGTGTTCTTCCCCGTCTACATCAACACGTATCACGGGATCCGCTCGGTCGACGCAAACCTGATCGAGATGGCGAAGAGCTACGGCGTGCGCGGCTTCGCGCTGTATCGCGATGTGATCCTGCCCGGCGCGTTGCCGTCGATTCTCGTCGGCGTGCGCTTCGCGCTCGGGCTGATGTGGGTGATGCTGATCGTCGCGGAAACGATTTCCGCGCAGTCAGGCATCGGCTACATGACGATGAACGCGCGCGAATTCCTGCAAACCGATGTGGTGGTGGTCGGCATCCTGCTGTATGCGGTGCTCGGCAAGCTGGCCGACGTGCTGGCGAAATGGATCGAGCGCACGACGCTGCGCTGGCACCCCGCTTATCAATCAGGAGCAAAGGCATGAATGCGACCACTTCGGCGGCCGCCTACGGCCCGCTCGCCGGCGCGGACCTCGAGGCCGAACTGGCACAGGCACGCGTAACAGACGACGACGCACGGAATGCGGCGATCGTCGATCGGGACGGCGGTGCGTCCGTCGTTCCGCTCGCGCGGCGGCGCACCCGCAGCCCTGCACCCGACGATGCGGTGACGCTGTCGGGCGTCAGCAAGCGCTTCGGCACGCGTACCGTGCTCGACAACGTCGAACTCGGCATCGCGCGCGGCAGCTTCGTCGCCATCGTCGGCCGCAGCGGCTGCGGGAAATCCACGCTGCTGCGCCTCGTCGCCGGGCTCGAGACGCCGAGCAGCGGTGCGCTCGTGACGCGCGGCGAGGGCGGCGGCGCGCTCGACACGCGGATCATGTACCAGGATGCACGGTTGCTGCCGTGGAAGACCGTGCTGCAGAACGTGATGCTGGGCCTCGGGCGCGGCGCGCGCGATCGGGCCCGCGCGGTGCTCGACGAAGTCGGACTGCTCGAGCGTGCGAACGACTGGCCCGCGCAGCTGTCGGGCGGCCAGCGGCAGCGCGTCGCGCTTGCCCGCGCGCTGGTGCACCGGCCGCAACTGCTGCTGCTCGACGAGCCGCTTGGCGCGCTCGACGCGCTGACCCGCATCGAGATGCATGCGCTGATCGAGCGGTTGTGGCGCGAGCATCGGTTCACCGCGCTGCTCGTCACGCACGACGTGCAGGAAGCCGTCGCGCTGGGCGACCGGATCCTGCTGATCGAGCAGGGGCGCGTCGCCCTCGATCAGCAAGTACCGCTCGATCGGCCGCGTGCGCGCGCATCGGCCGCGTTCGCCGCACTGGAAGACCGTGTGCTGCAGCGCGTGCTCGCAGGCGGGCCGGGGGGCGCCGATCAGGAGGCGGCGCGTGAAGTCGATCACGTACGACCGGTCGGGCAGATTCGCTGGGCCGTTTAAATCCGGGCGGCGCAGGCCGTCCGTTCTCAGACTTTTTTGTTCGGAGCGATCAACCCGATGAGCATCACTGCAATCAACGTGCGTAACCAGTTCAAGGGCAAGGTGAAGGAGATCATTCGCGGGCCGGTGGTATCCGAGGTCGACGTCGAGACGCCGTTCGGCATCGTCACGTCGGTGATCACGACGCGTTCGGTCGACGAGCTCGAGCTGAAGGTCGGCGCCGAAGTCGTCGCGCTCGTGAAGTCCACCGAAGTGTCGATCGCGCGCCTCTGAGCGCGGGTTGGCGCGCCGGCGCGGCGCGGGCGGTCTGACCGTACGCGACGCACCGGCTTTCGCGGCGCGCGTTTGCCTCCGTATTCGGCGTCCGGACGAAGTGCTAGGATGGAACGACACCGACGCCGGAGGCCAACGCATGACGCCCATCCTTTCTCCCGAAGCCATCGAGGTGCTGAAGTGGGTCGACCAGTTCGGCGACACCCGGGCGGTCCCCGCCGCGTTCGACGATGTCGTCTATGCGTTGTTGAACGAAGGGCTGATCTACCAGGCGGCCGCCAACCGCGTCGACCTGACCGCCGACGGCAAATCAGTTTTGTCTAACGAATACGATTGAGCGCGCGGCGCCGGCCGCCGAGGCGGCCTGGCGCTGCGTCGCCACGGAGCGAGCGATGGAACCGAGGGGCAGCGATCTCGGCGATTTCAGCGAGCCGTACCGCGGCTACGAGATCGAGGTGAAGACCGAGCAGGTGTGGGACGGCGAGCATGCGCACTACCGCGTGCTGCAAGGCGAGGCCGTGCGGATCGACTGGCGGCTCGTGAAGGTCGACGGGATGCTGCTCACCGAACGGCGCGTGATCGAGCGCGTACTCGACGAGGCGCGGCGGGCCGTCGACGCCGAACTCGGCGAGGGCGGGCCGGTCTAGTCAACCTGTCGGGCCGGGCTCGTCGCGTTGCGGTAAAATGCCGGGTTGTTCCCGCGCCGCTTGCTGCCCCGAATTCCATGTCCGCACCGTCCTCGCTTCCTCCCCGCCGCGTCTCCGTGGCGCCCATGCTCGACTGGACCGACCGTCATTGCCGGTCGTTCCATCGCACGCTGACGCGCGACACGTGGCTGTATACGGAAATGATCACCACGGGCGCGTTGCTGTTCGGCGATGCGCAGCGGCACCTCGCGTTCACGCCGAACGAATCGCCGGTCGCGCTGCAGTTGGGCGGCAGCGAGCGGGACGATCTCGCGCGCGCCGCGAAACTCGGCGAGCAATGGGGCTACGACGAGATCAACCTGAATTGCGGCTGCCCGTCCGAGCGCGTGCAGCGTGGCGCGTTCGGCGCGTGCCTGATGAACGAGCCGCAGCTCGTCGCCGACTGCGTGAAGGCGATGCGAGATGCGGTGTCGGTGCCGGTGACGGTCAAGCACCGGATCGGCGTCGACGCGGTCGAGGATTATGCGTTCGTGCGGGACTTCGTCGGCAAGGTGGCGGAAGCGGGCTGCGAGACGTTCGTCGTGCACGCGCGCAACGCGATCCTGAAGGGGCTGTCGCCGAAGGAGAACCGCGAGATCCCGCCGCTCAAGTACGACTATGCGTATCAACTGAAGCGCGATTTTCCGTCGCTGGAGATCGTGATCAACGGCGGGATCAAGACGCTCGACGAAGTCGCGCAGCATCTCGAACATGTCGACGGCGTGATGCTTGGCCGCGAGGCTTATCACAACCCGTATGTGCTCGCGGGCGTCGATGCGCGCTTCTATGGTTCGACCGCTGCGGTGCCGACCCGCGAAGAGGCCGAGGCGAAACTGATCGAATACTGCGCGGCGGAACTGAAGCGCGGCACGTATCTCGGCGCGATCGTCCGGCACGCACTCGGGCTGTATCGCGGCGTCGGCGGTGCACGCGGCTGGCGTCGCGTGCTGTCGGACAACAAGAAGCTCGCGCGCGGCGATCTGGCCGTGTTCGACGAGGCGCGCACGCATCTGAACGACGCGATCGAAAATTTTGAAAAAAATGCTTTGCAAGACGGAAAAGTGTTCGTATAATCTTGTTCTTCGCTGCTGAACACGAACGAAACGAAACAGCGAAGAAACAAAGCAGTATCAGTGGTGGCTGTAGCTCAGTTGGTAGAGTCCAGGATTGTGATTCCTGTCGTCGTGGGTTCGAGTCCCATCAGCCACCCCAAAGAATTCCTAGCGGTATCAAGTTGTTAGAAACGGCACTGTCCCACAAGACAGTGCCGTTTTTGTTTTTAAGTTCCACAAAATGGAATTTATAGCGCGTTCCGCTTCACGATCTTGGCGCGATCGTAGGCGGCGCGCCGCGGCCGCCGGATTAGCGTGAAGGTCGGGAAGGGTGCCGCGCGCCTGCTTGAAATCTGGCATCGACGACGGTTTATCTCGTAGCAAGCTCCAGCGTTGCCAAAAGCACCGCGACATGCAATTGCCGCATTCGCGGCGCCCCTCGTCAAGCCGTCTGCGTAGCCTTCCTTCTTAAGCCGGTGAATCCGTTCTTCAGAGCGAGCGCCGGCTTCTCGATGAGGAACCACGAGACTGCGGCGATCGGCGTCACGATGACGATGGTAAGCATCGTCAGGCTGGTCGGATGCAGGCTCGTGCCGAAGTGCCACACGAGCATCTGCTGCACGAGGAACGCATAGATATAGACGCCATACGAAATATCGAAGCGATTCAGGAAAGCCAGCTTCGGCAACCGCTCGGCCGCGAAGATGACGATGAACGGCAGCAACAGATTGAACGCATAAGCCTTGATCTTCCAGTCATGATCGGCTGCGAACAGATAGAAGGGTGCCAGCGCCACGACAACTGCGGCAACCCACAACCCCCAGCTACGAGGCAGCGTGATTGTCGCGATGAATGCACCGCCCCAGAAGTAGATGCCGAGCCGTGCAAGCTGGAAGGTACTGACGCCAGCCAGCATATTCCCCTGCCACAACAGATCGCCCATCAGGGCGACATAGAACCCTGCCAGCATCAGCAGCATTCCCTTCCAGTTCAGGGCGCCGGCCCATGACACGCCGAGCAGAATCAGGTAGCACGTCACCTCAAGCGGCAACGTCCAGAGCGAACCGTTGATGACGGGGATCGGGTTCGTCGCGAAGAAGTGCGGAAGCGTCGGGACACTGTTGTACAGCGTCAGGTTAGTCAGATACGCCAGCCATTCCGGTAGCCACATGTGCGTCATGATCGGACCGGCGACGAAGATCGTCAGCAGGATCAGAACGGCGAGCCCGGGGAAGATCCGCAACGCACGGTTGCGCAGATAGGCCAGCGGGTTCGGGTTGCGTTGCAACGACTTGCAGACCAGGTACCCGCTGATCGCGAAGAAGGCATTGACGCCGAGTTCGCTGAACTGCGGGAAGCCGTGTTGCTCCAACCAGTCGCTACCGAGCCCGAGTACGACGTAGCTATGCGTGATGATGACCGCGTATGCGGCCAGCAAGCGAAGCGCGGTGAACGCGTTCTGGTTATTTGGGGACATGATCTGCTCCTATCTCTCTCCGGGCGGCATGGTAGCAGAACCCGAGCGAGTGATTGAGGCGCTGATGGTGCCGGGAAACCGTGGAACGTGATCCGGTAAGCCCAATAACCAAAGCTCGGCTTACGGCATGAATTCCCCGCAACAAGTCTCCGATTCTTTATCTTCCGTCGATCGTAATGCCGATATGTCATTTCCGGATTCGCACGTGCCGCGAATCCGTGCACGTCGGCGCTTCGATTCCTGATCTTCGTCGTGATCGCGGTCGGCCATTTCTCGTCGCTGCGATGCGACGTTCTATTGGATACTTCCTGGCGGGACAAAACGCGGATTGCGCCAAGCCTGCACGCCATCCACGATCAACTCCGGTATCCAGTTCTTGACCTGATAGAAAGCTGGCCTCTCCATTTCGATCAGCCAGCCGGCGGGCGTCAGGATGTCGTAGAGTCGCCCTTCGATGTGCTTCGAGTGAGTGCCGATCAAAACGTAGGCGACCTTCTCATTGAGGAGCGACAGACACGATTCGATCAACGCAGCCTCGCCGCCCTGGATGTCGACATGCAAGAGATCAATGCGATCTCGATCGCCGATTGCCGACTCTAAAGAGATCATCGGCAAGATGTCGTGACTGCCGTTTGCCACGGCCTCGTCTTGCTGCTCTTTGGTCGCGCCGAAAACCGGCTCAAGCCCCCAGCAGTGGCCGGCATGCTCCTGACGAGGGAAGAGGGCGCTTCCCGCGCTCGCGGCTGCGACGCCGCGATACAGCGTATATTCGCCCTGCGCGAACCCGTTGCGCGCGAGTGCTTCTCGAGCGAATTCAAGGTGGCCTTCGTCGCCCTCGATGCCTATGACATGCACCTTTCGGCCGGTACGTTTGGCGGCCATGCCAGTGTTATTCATCCAGCAACCCCAGCCGCAACCCAGCTCGATCATGGTGAATGTATCGGGGCGCGCCAATTCCACGGCGTGCAATGCGGAGGCCCATTCCGCAATATCGGCATGCCAGTTGGCCGGCAGCGGAAAATGATCCAGTTTGCCGCCCTGATCTGCAAGAAAAGGCAGAATTTTCGGGTCCACCAGCACGCCAAGCCAGTTCGTCTGGAATCCAGGCGTCGGCTTTCTGTCGTGTACTTCATGACGACGCATACATTCAAGCGCGTCAAAATTGGCGTAATAGGCAAAGAAGGGCGTGCCGCGAGTCGCCTCCACTTGATTTTCCAGATCGCGAATCCTCTGTTCGGCGACTCGAAGCGCTTCCGCCAGTGCGTTACGGTTATCGTGGAGCTTGCGAATGGGACCGATCGAGCGGCCAAGACTTTTCATCAAGGTCATTCCTTCCACTCCTGCGTCTCGTGCTACGGCGATTGTTATCGTGGGATGCCGGCACGAACACTTCTCGCCCGGCGGAAGTACGCAACAAGCTTTCAGTGGGATCAAGATGATGCGCCATAGCATAGCGATCGAAGGCTTGGGGCGCTAGTCGAGCCACCATGGATATTGGATGGCCAGCCTTCTGAAGTTGCCGCTGGATTGTCGAGCGTGATGTTGGCGGAATAAACCAGCGACTTGGCGCAACCCGCCAATGCTTAACATGCTTGCATTCGTGTAAATGTATCGATTGCTCGTGCCCTCGACTTTCCAGGGCCGTTCGGTCCCGTCGCCCCGGAAGGCGCCGGGGGGCATTTTTTCGCCAGCTGCGGCGCCGTGCAACATCCGATGCGTTTAGCGACGCAATTCGCCGTTGAAAACATCGCGACTGCTACACTTTCCCGGCCTCGATTACGCAACGGAAGCGACCCCAGCATGCCGGAATCCCCAACCATCACGTTGCGCAGCGCGACGTCACACGACGCAGAGCACGTTGCGCGCTTGCACACGCTGAGCTGGCAGAGCGCATACAGCCATATCCTGCCCGCGGCCTATCTGTCCGACGAGGTGCCGACGGAACACGCGACGCGGTGGCGGCGCTATTTCGACCGCGACGAAGCGGAATGGGGCCTCGTGCTGATCGCGGAGTCCGACGGCGTGCCCATCGGTTTCGTGAGCGCCGAAAGACCGGTCGATCCGGCGCTGGGCGTCCTGCTCGATTGCCTTCACGTCCTTCCCGCATATCACGGAAGCGGTATCGGCAAGCGCATGATCGAAGCCGTTCGCGCATGGACGCGAAATATCGGCGTGGACAAGGTTCATCTGTTGGTGCTCGAGGGCAACGTCCGCGCGATTGGCTTCTACGAGCACAACGGCTGGCGATTGGCGGGCGTCGAAACCAGCGTCATCGGCCGGACGGAAGTCGCCGACCGGATCTATATGATCGAGGCCTGACGGCCTGTCGGCATCGCATCGAACGGCTGCCTGCTGCACGATCCATTCCGCTATCGACCATGCGCCTGTGCGTCACTCGCCGCAATACCGCACGAGCAGATCCGCCTCCGTCTCATGCACCTCGACAGGCAGGCACGTCGCCCCCGCATACGCCAGATAGCGCGCGCGATGCTGACCGTTCCGGAAGGACGCGACGCCGACTTTCGACAGCCCCGGGATGCCGAGCAGCGTCCGCGTTCTCGTCTCGCGAAACGTGATGAAGGGCATATCGGGAATTCGCCGCTCGGCCGGGTCGAGGAATTCGCGGATGCCGGCGGCCTTGCCGGGCGCCCAGTACTGAACCGCCGGCAGCACGTAGTCGGTCGTGTCGCGATCGGCGCAGGCGAGCAGCTTCGTCAGGTCGACCGTCACGACACGATGCCGCGAGTCGTCGGACGCGAATACCCGCTTGAGATGCGTATAGGCATAGGCGGTGTGTCCCGGAAGCTGGACGATCCAGACATCGACGCCGTCATGTTGTGACCGAGCGAGTGTCATTGTTTCCTTGGGTAGCGAAGCGATTTTGTGGCCGGAAGGCGTGGCAGCGCGCTCCTCGCGGCGGAGCCGGCAGATACCGATCGCGAAACATGATTTCACGAAAATCAGAAAAGACAAATCGCTGATTCCAGGAAAAACGGAATCATGCGGTTTTAGCTATGTAGGCGACATGCCAGAGGCTCCAGTGCGATATAAGAAATCGCCCGCATAAATCGAAAATCCGCACGCGAATCCTGAACACAGGAACGCTGCTGACTGTTGGCGCGATCGTCGCTGCCCGGCACACCTGTGTGCATGGCAGGGGCTTTCCGGTTGAAAGGGTGAGTTGCCGCACAGACGGTCGCATGGCCCACGATCACAATTCGACCGGTTGACCGTTCTACCCCGGCCCGGTCAACCGTTTCCCCGCTCGCTCGCGCAGGAGCGGGGCTTTTTGCCCGCCCGGCGCATGCAAGCCGCGTCGGCGAAACCGGACAGGCGTTCGGCACGCGGCCTTTCGCGCCCCCGGCATCCGCTCGCCCGATCCGCATGAATCGCTTTCCTCGTGCCTGAGCGGCCGCTCGGGCATATCGCCGGTTACGGCCGGCGATGCCTTGGTCCCGGCGGCGCGCGTTCGCGCTGCCGCGATGCTTTTTGTCCCGAAACCGTCAAGGCCCGGTCGCGCGCAACGCGCGTGTCGGCCGGATCAGCCGGCTTGCTCGACGCTGGTTTCCCAGCCGTCGTATTCGCCGCCGAGCGAGCGTACTTCGCGATTGATCTCGAGCGTATGGTGCGTGATGTCGGCCAGCACCATCGTGCCTTCGTGCGCAAACCGCACGGCCGATTTGCCGTCCTCCGTCGGTGCGACCGATTCGACCAGATAGCCTTTCGACTCGGCCCAGTCGGCGAACTGGTGCGCGTCGCTCGGCTCCGGGAAATAGGCCCAGTGCATCACGCGCCGGCTCACGTCGCTCACGTCGCCTTTCTGCCGCAGCGCGTCGAGCACGCGCATGTCGCGCATCAGTTGCCAGTCGTCGTCGGTCGGGTAGAGCGTGCGCCAGTACGTTTCCTTGTCCGGATCGTCCTGGTATGCGTACTGAAGTGCGTAGGTCGTCTGTTCGGCCAGCGAGTCGACGATCCCGCTCGCGGTTTCTTCGTCGAACGGCACGTAGAACAGGAAATCCTGGTTGCCGTCGACCGTGACGCGGCCGACCTGCACGCCGTTTTTCGCGGTCACGGCGGCATCCAGCAGGTCCTCGATCTTCGTCAGCTCGGCGAACTCGTCACCGCTCGGCAGGCCTTCGGGCGTCGGATGCGCCAGCGTGACGCGTACGCTGAGCAGCGACGTGCGCGGATCGCTTTCGGCGAGTTCCGCAAAGCTCTGATTGAAGCTGATGAAAGCCTGATGGTCGCCCATTCTGGCAGGGAAGGTTCCCCAGGCGTCGTTCATGTGTTTCTCCCGTACACGATTGTCTGTTGACGGTTGCAAAGCGTCCCAATGTATCATCGAAAATCAGCGCTGGCCGATGCTGCGCCAATGATTGCCGGTCCGGCTGACCCGGCGGGTCCGGTGGCGGTCGCATTCGCCTGCTATCGTGTAATCGTCGGCTTCCGTCGTCAGGCGTTCGCCCGGCCGCAACCGTTTCGAAGGAGATTCCGATGTCGATGTTCGCTGTGAATGGTGTCCGAATCGACGTGCTCAGTGCGCGCGTGACGCATGTGCGCTGGGCGGCCGTCAATCCGACGGATCGGTCGTGGGCGGCGACGCCGAGCGAGGCGTCGGTGGAGGAAGTGGCACGCGCGCTTGCCGCGGGCAACGACGTTCGTGCCGTGTTTGACGAAGCGGACGGAACGGCGGTGGGGCCGAAACTGAAGCGCGTGCTGTATCGCGACGCGTCGGCAGGGATCGAGCTCGACATCGATGCGACGAACGAGTCGCGTACGTTGCGTGATCTTCCGCAGATCTGAAAGGCGATCGGCCCATGTTTCCGCGAGCCGCCCACACATGAATCACGCTACCGCGCACGAAGCCATGTCCACATACGCCATTGCCCCGTTGGGAGCCGCACTCTGTCTGATGCTCGCGGCCTGTCAGACCGAATCCATGCAGCCGTCGCCCGAGACCGCATCGGTCGCGGTTCCGCCGTCGTCGCCGGCGGCGCCGATTCGCGGAATCGGTGTTGCGCCGCACCTCGCCGCGCAGAGTCACTGGGCGGTCGGTCAATGCACGTCGAACGGCACGGTCAACGTGTGCAATTGACGGGAGCGGCCGAAACGGTGAGCGACGCAAGCGAAACGGACGATTCCGGCTGGCATGTCGATCCGGTTGCGGGAACCGTCATCGGCGCGTTGCCGCTGGTCCTGCCGGTCGACGGCCGCAGTTTCAGGAGAAAGGCGATCGTCAGCGCGGTGCTGACCGGGTTGGCCGTATGCGGGTACGCGTCCGACCGGACGCTCTGGCCGGTTGGGGCACTGGCCGTGGTGCTGGCCCTCGCGAGCGGCGCCTTCTTCTTCGTGTCGCGCCGCAAGATGGCGCTGCATATCGACGAAACCGGCTTCAGGCTGGTCGGTTCCGTGCGTGAAAAGCCGGTGACGCGGTGGCGCGACGTGACCGAGTTCGGGATGATCAGCGTCGCAGGCAACCGATACATCGGCTACCAGTTCTCGGCGCACTCGCCGCGCACCAGGGTGCCCGGCGGCGTGATGCTGCCGATCAACCGGTTCGCCGACCTTCCGCTCGACGCCGTTGCCGCGTTGCTCGAAGCGTGCCGCCGACAGTTCGGTATGGTGGAAGATCCTGTCGGTCGAACGGACTGATTCCATGCGTCGTGCGTGATCTGGCCGGCCAGTCGCGAGCGCTAAAAAAATTCCGGCATGCATGTCGATTTCCGTCGAGTCCGTCCGTCGTAGCGTTGGAGGCGTGCGCATCGTGCGTCCGTCCCGATTTCCGATACGACAACCGACTGAAGGAGCGATACCCATGGCCACGTCCGTCAACCCGATCCCGGAAGGAATGCGCACGCTGACGCCGCATCTGATCTGCGCCGGCGCAGCCGCAGCCATCGATTTCTACAAGCGTGCGTTCAACGCGACCGAACGGTTCCGATTGGCGACCCCGGACGGCCGGCTCGCGCACGCGTGCCTCGCAATCGGCGATTCGACACTGATGCTCGTGGATGAAATGCCGGAGCATGGCGCACTCGGTCCGAAGGCGCTGAAAGGCACGTCGGTCTGCCTGCACTTGTACGTGTCGGACACCGACGCGGCGATCGCGCAGGCCGTCGAGGCCGGCGCAACGGTCAAGATGCCGGCCGCCGACATGTTCTGGGGCGATCGCTATGGGCAAGTGGAGGATCCGTTCGGCCACCGCTGGTCGATCGCGACCCATCAGCGCGATCTGACGCCCGAGCAGATCGCGGAAGCGATGGCGAGCGCGCCGCCGTGCGGAAGCTGAGCTATCGGGGCTGAGCGCGGCTGGCGGGTGGCGGCTGAGGTTGCGGTTACGCCTGCGGTTGCGGTGGCGCGGATTGTCGCGTATCGGCGCGCGGTTCGTCTGCGCTCATGGGGCGGCGGCCTTGCCGCGCTGATCGTCCTCCTACCTGTGGAGATCGGGTAAGGCGAGCAGCGCGGCCACCGTATGATGCCGCGCAGGTTCGTAGGCGGCGTGACCGACACTGAACCGGATCGCATAGCCGCGTGCGTCGGACGGGTTGTGCTGCGCGAGCGCCGGCGTGACGCGCGCGAGATCGGCGCGCCGACGTCGGCCGGATCGTCGGCGCTCAAGAGCGCGATGAATGGTCGCTGCCGAGGCGGGCGAGTGCGCCGGCGCAGATTTCGCGCGGTCGCGAGTGCTGGTGGTTAGGCCGTTCGGCGCAGCGAGCGGCCTACCTGCGTAGAAGCGGATGCCCGGCTGGCCCGTGACGAGCGGGTTGTCGTGGAAGCGATCGTCTTTGCGCGCGTCCGGGATCACCATCGGGTCGTTCGCGAGCAGTGCATGCGCCATACGCGGAGAACGATGCAGACGCTTCACGCATGCACGCGATGAATTTGTGTCCAGTGCCTCAAGCTGCCCGGTGCGATGCCGTAAACAGGGCGAGTCAATCGTTCATCTATCGCACCATGGTCCGAATTCTGTACGCGGGTTATCTCGCGCTGGCGCTGTACCTGCTTTATCCGATGGTGCAGAACACGCTGACCTTCAGCTCGGACTGCGTACTGCGCGCGCTGCCGGGCGGCAATCGCGATCTGCCGAAATTTTCGTCAAGCGACGCGCATGCGGCCGCGAGCCGGTGTGTCGCGACCGCGCAAGTCGCGGAGCGATCGCCCAACATTCATTGATTTCATCGATGCTGCTGATCGCGGCACTGTCACGCTGCGTGTGCCGGCCATTCGGCCAGGTTGATGGGCGCGTCGTGCGCAGCGATCATTGACGACATCACGAAGCGAATGCATGCAACGACGCGCGTCGACCGCGCCGCATGCGAATGGCGATTGCGTTTGTGCGATGCGTCAGTACGACGAGTGGTACGCCGCGCCCTGGTCGAAGCGGCTTTGCCAATGAGCGAGGTAGCGCGACGCGAGCTGCGGATTGTTCCACACCACGACGACGTTTTCGGAATTGCGGCTGGCTGCCGAAGCGCTGTAGTTGAACGAGCCGGTCTCGACATGTTCGGCATCGATCACGAGGTACTTGTCGTGATGGATGGCATAGGCGTCGATCGTGCGCGTCGGAATGCCCGCGTTGACGAGCAGGTTCAGCGCCTGCTTGCTGCTCTTGGCGCGATTGCCCTTGTCGTCCACGACGACCGCGACATTCACGCCGCGCCGCTTCGCGGCGAGCAGCGCGCGCGTGACGGGTGGCGACGTGAACGAGTAGGCGGCCACGCGAATCGAGGTGCGGGCGGCACCGATCGCCTTCAGCACGAGCGCCTCGGCGCCGCCGTCGGGCGAGAACGCCGATTCGACGGCCTGCGTGGCGGGCGCTTCATGAGTCGGCGTCGGCAGCAGCTGCGTGATGAAGTCGATTGCCTGCTGCAGCAGCGATTCATTGTGCGTCTTGCCGAAGGCGGCGAAGGGCGTGGCAAGCAGGGAAGCGGCGAGGCAGGTGGCGGCGAGGCGTTTGCGCGACAACATCTTGGACAGCGAATGATTTTGAGACAGCGGGCCGTGAGTGTAACGCAGACACGGCGGCGCGGCCACGCCCAAGTGCGAATGGAGCGATGGCGTGATCGACTGCAACGATTGATGGGGCGATGCTCATCATGCCGCGGGGTTTCCGCAGCGGCCGGATGGTCGCGCCGGTTGATGGAGGTCGATTGATCAGCGCGTGCATGCACAGGTGGAACGACAAGGCCGCGCAAGAAGAAATGCGCGTACGCGCTGGTGCAAATTCAATGCGCTGTGTGATTGAGGAGATTGGGGGGAGCCCATCGAGGGCGGCAACGCGAATGCTCGGCAGGCTGAAACGCATGCAATTCGCGTCCGCATGAGGCCGCGCGGCGATGCGCGTGGCACGCGCGGTGCGTCAGGCATCACGGAATCACGGCACCACGGCATCACGGCATCACGACTCGACCGGCCCCGCCGCCTCAGGCGCGACCCACCCCGGCCCGGGTTCCGGCTGCACGTCGTGCGCGTCGAGCGGCTCGCCACATGCCGAGCACACCGCGACTGCATGCATCAGCTGACCACAGTTGCGATGGCGCAATTGCAAGGGCGCGCCCTGGCCGTCATCCTTCCAGCGGTCGCCCCATGTCATCAACGCGAGCAGGGCGGGATAGAGATCGAGGCCTTTTTCGGTCAACCGGTATTCGAAGCGCGGCGGCCGCTCCTGATACGCGCGCTTGACCAGCACGCCTTCGTCGACGAGGCGCGCGAGCCGCTCGGCCAGCACGTGGCGCGTGAGGCCCAGTTGCGTCTGGAACGCATCGAAGCGGCGGCAGCCGAGAAAGGCGTTGCGCAGGATCAGCATGGTCCAGCGATCACCGAGCACGGCGAGCGTGCGCGCGACCGAACAGTTCAGCGTACCGATGTCATCCCATTTCATCGTCGAGTCTCGCGCGGCGGTTCATCAAAGAAGCGGGTTCGATTATAGAACTTACCTTCGACTGCAACGGCCATCGGCTGCGTTGACAAGCCCGGAGCAGTTGTCAATAATGAGTTCCAATTTAGAACTTACTCGCGCGGCGACGCGCCATCAACCCGGAGACAACCCGATGAATCCGCTTTCCCTGTCCGGTCTCGATCTGCTGCGTGCGGCCGCCGCCGGAGACGTGCCGCTCGCGTCGATTTCCGAAACGATCCCGATGCGTCCGCTGGGCGTCGAGTTCGGCTACGTGAAGTTTTCGGCACGGGCGGACGGCCGGCACCTGAATCCGCTCGGCGGCGTGCACGGCGGGTTCGCCGCGACGGTGCTCGACTCGGTCACGGGGTGCGCGGTGCATTCGATGCTCGACGCGGGCGTCGGCTACGGCACGGTCGACCTGCATGTGAAGATGCTGCGTCCCGTGCCGCGCGACGTCGACCTGATCGCCGAAGGGCGCGTGATTCACCTGTCGCGTTCGCTCGGCGTCGCGGAAGGCACGCTGAAGACACCGGACGACAAGATCGTCGCGCACGCATCGGCGACCTGCTTCATTCAGCGGCCGCAGTGACACAGCGGGCGGCGTCGTCGCGGCCGCCCGACGTCATCCGCACGACGCACACGCACACGCGGAGCGGCTGCAATCCGCATGACCGAGCGCCGCGCACACCCCGAAGGCGGCCTGTAAGCATGCGGCTCGGCCATCTGAAGCGTTCGGTTCAATGTGATAGCGTTTCTGCTTTCCACTGACGTGACAGGAACAGCATGGAATACCGCACACTCGGCGATTCGGGCATCGAGGTCAGCCTGATTGGTCTCGGCACGATGACGTGGGGCGAGCAGAATTCGGAGCGCGACGCCCACGAGCAGATCGATTACGCGCTCGCGCAGGGCGTCACGCTGATCGACGCCGCGGAGATGTACCCGGTGCCGCCGAAGCCTGACACCCAGGGCCGCACGGAGCAGTACATCGGCACCTGGCTCGCACAGCATCGTGCGCAACGCGACCGGATCGTGCTCGCGACGAAAATCGCGGGCCCGGCGCGGCAGCCGCACAATCCGCGCCACATTCGCGGCGAAGGCAATCAGTTCGACCGCAAGAACCTCACCGAAGCGCTCGACGGCAGCCTCAAGCGCCTGCAGACCGACTATGTCGACCTGTACCAGCTGCACTGGCCCGATCGCAGCACGACGACGTTCGGCCGGCCCGCGTATCCGTGGGTCGACGATACGTATACGGTGCCGATCGAGGAAACGCTGGGCGTGCTCGCGGAATTCGTGAAGGCCGGCAAGGTCCGCGCGATCGGCGTGTCGAACGAAACGCCGTGGGGCGTCGCGCAATTCCTGCGCGCGGCCGAGAAGCTCGGGCTGCCGCGCATCGCGAGCATCCAGAACCCGTACAGCCTGCTGAACCGCACGTTCGAGAATGGCCTGTCCGAGTTCACGCATCGCGATGGCGTCGGCCTGCTCGCCTATTCGCCGCTCGCATTCGGCTGGCTGTCCGGCAAGTACGAGAACGGTGCGCGGCCGGCCGGCGCGCGCATCACGCTGTTCGAGCGCTTCCAGCGCTACAGCAAGCCTCACGCGGTCGAAGCGACGTCGCGCTATGTCGCGCTCGCGAAGCGCCACGGGCTGTCGCCCGCGCAGCTCGCGCTCGCGTTCGTCAACAGCCGGCCGTTCGTCCGCAGCAACCTGGTCGGCGCGACGTCGCTCGATCAGTTGAAGGAGAACATCGGCAGCATCGACGTGAAGCTGTCCGACGAGATCCTGGCCGAGATCGACGCGCTGCACGAACTGCAGCCGAACCCGGCGCCGTAAACGGCAAGCGGCCCGCGCGGCAGGGTTGCCGCGACGGGCCGCGTCCGACGCGCATCGTTGCGCGCTCGTTTCCTTTGCGCGCGGTCAGCGCATCCCGAGCCGCGTGCGCGCGACCAACAGCGCGACGAGACTCAACACCGCGCAGCCCATCAGATACAGCGCGGGCGACAGCCGATTGCCGGTCGCGCTGATCAGCCACGTGATCATGAACGGCGCGAAGCCGCCGAACAGCGTGACGCCGGTGTTGTAGCTGACCGCGAGACCGGTCGCGCGGGTCTGTGCCGGGAACAGCTCGGCCATCAGCGCCGGCAGCGCGCCGCAGTACGTCGCCTTCAGCAGGCCGATCCAGATCAGCGCGGCGAGCATCGTCGAGAACGACGCGTGATGCGTGAGCCACACGAACGTCGGCCAGACGGTCGCGAGCATCAGCACGGCGGCCGCGGCCATCACGCGAATCCGCCCGGTGCGATCGGACAGATGGCCCACGAGCGGCGTGACGAGCGTCAGCACGAAGCCGGTCGCGAGCGTCGCCGCGAAGCCCGTCGAGGCCGGCAGCCCGAGCTGCTTGATCGCATACGTCGGCATGTACAGCACCATGTAGTTGATCGCGGTCGAGATCACGAGCACGCCGATCGACAGCAGCACGCGCATCTTCTGGTCCGCGAACAGCTCGCGCACGGGCGCTTCGGAGCGAGCCTGGGTCTTAAACTCGACCCCTTCGTCGACGTAGCGGCGGATATAGAGGCCGATCGGACCGATCGCGAGCCCGAACAGAAACGGCACGCGCCAGCCCCAGCTTTCGAGTTGCGCGGTGCTCAGCGTCGACGTCAGCAGCGCGCCGAAGCCCGACGCTAGCAGCGTCGCGAGCCCCTGGCTCGCGAACTGCCAGCTCGACATGAAGCCGCGCCGTTGCGGCGCATGTTCGACGAGAAACGCGGTCGAGCTCGCGAATTCGCCGCCGGCCGAAAAGCCCTGCATCAGCCGCGACAGCATGATCCCGAGCGGCGCGAGGACGCCGATCGACGCGTAGGTCGGCATCAACGCGATCAACAGCGTGCCGACCATCATCATCGCGATCGACAGCAGCAGCGACGCCTTGCGGCCCGCGCGGTCGGCGTAGGCACCGAGCACGAAGCCGCCGATCGGCCGGATCAGGTAGGACAGCCCGAACGTGCCGAGCGTGAGCAGCAGCGACGTCGCCTCGCTGGTCGCGGGAAAGAACAGCTTGGCGATCGTCACCGCGAAAAAGCCGTAGACGATCAGGTCGAACCATTCGAGCGCATTGCCGATCGACGCGGCGAAGATGATGCGCCGGATCTTCGCGGCGCTGGGGTGCGCGGCGTCCTGCGAGGTCAGGGTGGTCGTATTCATCGTGTGAGCAGGTCCCGAGAAAGGGGCGAAGCGCGTTACAGGGCGGCGCCGGCCGCGGCGAGGGCCGCGCGGCGAACGGGCGGCGCGGCGTCGCCGAGATCCCAGAAGAGGCCGGCCATCATCTGCAGTCCCTCGCGCACGACGCTCGCGAGCAGGTGCTCGTCGGGCGCGTGTTGCGAGCAGGCCGGATACGAGTGCGGCACCCACAACGTCGGCAGCCCGAGCGTATCGGCGAACACTTCGTTCGGCAGCGTGCCGCCGAGGTTCGGCAGGATCGCGGGCTTCTTGCCGGTCGTGCGCGCGAGCGACGCGACGGCCCAGCGGACCCACGGATCGTCCGGCGGCAGGCGCGTCGCCGGCGCGCCGCGTTCGACTTCGATCTCGACGTCGGCGAAGCCATGCGCATCGAGATGCGCGCGCAGGTGCGCATGCAGCGCTTGCCAGTCGGTGCCGACCACGAAACGCAGTTGGCAGTGCGCATACGCGACGGGCGGAATCGCATTCACCGGATGGTCGGGATTGCCGGCCTTGAACGCGAGGATCTCGAACGCGTTCCAGCCGAACACGCGCTCGGCGGCAGAGAGGCCGGGCTCGCCCCAGTCGGCGTCGAGCGCCGGATCGCCCGGGCCGCCGCCGACGGACAGGTCGGCGAGCGCGGCGCGCACGGCGGCCGGAATCGGCGGCGGGCGCAGGCCCGCCACGCGGATCGCGCCGCGCGCGTCGACGAGGCTCGCGAGCGCGTTCGCGAGCACGGTCGCCGGGTTGCGCAGCAGGCCGCCCCAGTTGCCGGAGTGATGGCCGCCGTCGCGAGCGCGCAGGCTCAGCCTGAAGTTGACCGCGCCACGCGAGCCGAGGAACACGGTCGGGCGTTCGGCGGTCACGCGCGGCCCGTCGGACGCGATCAGCACGTCCGCCGCGAGCGCGTCGCGCTCCTGGCGGCACAACGCGTCGAGGCCTGGCGAACCCGCTTCCTCACCCATCTCGATCAGCAGTTTCGCGTTGAAGCCGAGCCGGCCGCCGCGCGCGTCGAGCACGCTCGCCAGCGCGGCCAGGTTGATCGTGTGCTGGCCCTTGTTGTCGGCGCTGCCGCGGCCGTACCAGCGATCGCCGTCGACGGTCAGCGTCCACGGCGACAGCGGCGCGCGCCATTGCGCGTCGTAGCCGCACACGACGTCGCCGTGGCCGTAGATCAGGACGGTCGGCAGCGCGTCGTCCTCGTGGCGCGACGCGAGCAGAAACGGCCCGCCGCCGACGACAGGGTTCTCGACGATCCGCGATGCGAAGCCGAGTCGCGCGGCTTCCGGCGCGATCTCGTCGGTCAGGTACGCGCGCAACGCGGCGCCCGCGCCGCTGTCCTGGCTTTCGGTGCGCAGGCCGACGCGGCGGCTCAGGGTCGTGAAGAAGGCGCCCGATTCGAACTGGTTCAGCGCGTGCTGGATGGCGGCGGTACGGCTCAAGACGTGTCTCCTTGTCGGTTTTCCTGCGGGCGCGGCGCGCACGGCGGGGAGTGCGATCGATTCTAGGAAGCCGTTTTTTTTGTCACAATGATCGAATTTCGAACATTTCGTTGCCGAAAAGGCAAAGCAAAGGGGCCTGCTCAGCGGGCTGGGAGACAGAACGATGGCGGCTTTCCTGCATGGTCTTGCGCTGCGGTACTTCGTCGAAGTGGCGCGCACCGGGTCGATCAGCGACGCATCGGCGCGGCTGCACGTGGCTGTCTCGGCGATCAGCCGGCAGATCGCGAAGCTCGAGAGCGAGCTTGGCGCGCCGCTGTTCGAGCGGCGGCCGCGCGGGATGACGCTGTCGGAGGCCGGCGAACGGCTGCTGGGCTTCGCGCAGCGCAGCCTGCTGGAGGCCGAGCACGTGATGAAGGAAATAGGCGGGCTGGAGGCGCTGCACGGCAGCCTGCTGAAGATCGTCTGCTCGGAAGGGTTCGCGATCGATTTCCTGCCGGGCGCGCTCGCGGGCTTCAAGGCGCGCCACCCGGGCGTCGACTTCTCGGTGTGGGTCGTGTCGCCGGCGGAGGCGACGCGGCGCGTGCGCGACGGCGACGCCGACATCGGGCTGACGTTCAGCCTGGCGCCGGAGCAGGGCGTGCGCGTCGAACACGCGGAGCGTGCGCCGGTCTTCGCGCTCGTGCGGCGCGACCATCCGCTCGCGGCGCGCGACTCGGTATCGCTCGCCGACGTCGCGCGGCACCCGCATGTGCTGCCGGAGGCCGGCACGACGGTGCGCCAGCTGATCGACATCGCGTGCGTGCTCGATGGGCTCATGCTCGAGCCGGAACTGACCAGCAACAACACCGCCGTGATGTACCGCTATGCGCAGCGTACCGGCGCGGTGATGTTCACGGGGCTGCTGTCGGTGCGCGACCGCTTCGACTCGGACGGCTTCGTCGTCGTGCCCGTCACGAACCCGCAGCTGCGCGAGCGCAGCATCCAGGTGCAGACCATGGCGGGGCGCGACCTGCCCGCGTCAGTACGCGCGTTTCGCGACCATCTGGTCGACGTGATGAGCGCTGCATCGCCCGCGCCCGCTGCCGCGCGCGGCCCGAGACGCCCGGGCATGAGATAATCGCGAATCCGCCTTCCGTGCCCGTGCGGCTCACCGAGCCGCATCGCCCCTGTTCGACGCCAAATTGAAGAACCTGATTGTCACCCTCGATCGCGCTGGCGAGTTCGACGAGATCATCGACGTGCGTACGCCGCTCGAGTTCGCCGAAGATCATATTCCCGGCGCGCTGAACGCACCCGTGCTCAGCAACGAGGAGCGCGTGATCGTCGGCACGATGTACCGTCAGGTGTCGCCGTACGAAGCGACGCGCGTCGGCGCGGCGATGGTCGCACGCAACATCGCGCGCCATCTCGACACCACGTTCGCCGACCGTCCGCGCAACTGGCGGCCGCTAATCTACTGCTGGCGCGGCGGCAAGCGCTCGGGCTCGATGACGACCTGGTTCAACCTGATCGGCTGGCAGGCGCGGCAGCTCGACGGCGGCTACAAGGCATATCGCCGCTCGGTGTGCGCGACGCTCGATACGCTGCCCACGCGGTTCCGCTACATCGCGCTCGTTGGCCATACGGGCTGCGGCAAGACGCGGCTCTTGAACGCGCTGCGCGACGAAGGGGCGCAGACGCTCGATCTCGAGGCGCTCGCCTGTCACCGCGGCTCGCTGCTCGGCGCATTGCCGGGTGTGCCGCAGCCCGCGCAGAAGTCGTTCGATTCGGGCCTCGTCGGCACGCTGGAGCGTTTCGACCCCGCATGGCCCGTCTTCGTCGAATCGGAAAGCCGCAAGATCGGGCTCGTGCAGTTGCCGCTCGCGCTGATGGACGCGTTTCGCGCGGGGCCGTGGGTGCAGGTCGAGGCCGAGCGTGACGAACGCATCGCGTTCCTGCTCGAGGACTACGCCCACCTGTTCGACGATCCGGCCGCGTTCAAGGCGCAGCTGCATCGCCTGATCGGCCTGCACAGCCGGGAAGAGGTCGCGCGCTGGAACGCACTGATCGACGCGAACGCGCGCGCCGAACTGTTCGGCACGCTGATCGACAAGCATTACGATCCTGCGTATGCACGCACCTATCGTTCGTCGTACGACAAATCGAACCGCGTGCTGACGTTCACGTTCCGGCCGAATGCGGCCGACGTGCGCCAGCAGGCGCGCGCGCTGCTCGACGCGCTCGCGCGCGCCGGGCTTCCGGCGTCGCCCGTCGCCGGCGACGCAGCAGGATCCAACACCGACACAAACCAATCGACCACCACACGATGACGACCACACGCACCCAACCCAATCCGGCGCTCGGCTGGATGACCTTCCTGCTGATCGCGGTCGCTGGACTGTTCTACGTGAAATGGTTCCCGTACTACAACAAGGCATTCATCGCCGCCGAGCATCATTCGATCGGCCAGTCGATCCTGATGGGCACGTCGGCGAGCGCGCCCGAGCCGTCGCTGAAGGCGGCGCTCGACTACGCATGGGCATACGGCAAGGCGATCTGGCAGGCGATGGTGCTCGGCCTGCTGCTCGGTTCTGCCGTGCAGGCGCTGCTGCCCGCGCACTGGATCGCACGCGTGCTCGGTCGCACGGGCTTCGGCAGTGTCGCCGCGGGCGGCCTGCTGTCGCTGCCCGGCATGATGTGCACGTGCTGCGCGGCGCCGGTCGTCGCGGGCCTGCGCGCGCGGCACGCGTCGCCGGGCGGCGCGGTCGCGTTCTGGCTCGGCAACACGGTGCTGAATCCGGCCGCGCTGGTGTTCATGGGCTTCGTGCTCGGCTGGCACTGGAGCGCGCTGCGGCTCGTGCTCGGCATCGCGATGGTGTTCGGGATCGGCTATCTGCTGAACCGCATCGCGCGTCCCGAGGACCGCAGCATCGACGACGCGCAACTTGCCGCACTGGCGGCCGGACAGGCCGCGGCCGGCAATCCGTTCGTCCGCTGGATCAAGCTGCTCGTGCGGATGGCCGTGCGGCTCGTGCCCGAATACATCGTGCTCGTGCTGCTGCTCGGCGCGGCACGCGCATGGCTGTTCCCGCATATCGGCCCGGACATCGGCAACCATCTCGGCTGGATCATCGCGTTCGCGGTCGCGGGCACGTTGTTCGTGATCCCGACGGCCGGCGAGGTGCCGATCATCCAGGCGATGCTGTCGCTCGGCATGGGCGTCGGTCCGGCCGCCGCGCTGCTGATGACGCTGCCGCCGATCAGCGTGCCGTCGCTCGCGATGCTCGCGCGTTCGTTCAAGCCGTACATGCTGGCGATCGTCACGGCCCTCGTGGTCGTGTTCGGGATCGCGAGCGGGCTGCTCGCGATCGCGTTCGGGTTCTGACGCAGGCGCACGGGACGGCCAGCCGGCGGGAACAAGCGCCGGGGCAGCCGGCGACCGGGCCTGCGGGATGGCCGCCGCGCCGCGCGCAGACCGATCCCGTCGCGTGATCGTCGTATTCATCCGGCGCCGCCGCTTCGCACGTGCGGCGCCCTTTACAAGAAGCAAACAGGAAAACGCATGACCCAACCGAAGATTCATCCTCGACTCGAAAAGGCGCTGACGCGCGGCGATCTCGCGATCCGCCAGGCCAATTCCGCGCGGGCGACTGCCGTGCTGAACGCGCTCGGCACGATGATCATCGAGGCCTCCGCCACGATCGGCGTCGAGGCCAGCATCGAGATTCCGCAGGGCGACCGCATTTACGATCCGGTAAACGGCCTGTGGCCGCAGAAGATGCTGGTGTCGTTCGATGGCCCGGTCGCCGAAGCCGACGCGGAAGAGCTGCGTGCGGTCTATCTGATCGCCGACGATCCGGGTACGCAATTCCGCGTCGAATGGCATCGTGCGGACGGCAAGCTCGGTCGCCAGGAAGGCGGCCCGCTGGCGACCGTCGCATTCCTGACCGACGTCGAAATCCCGTGGAGCGATGACGACGAGTAACGTCGGCCGAATGGCGTCTCAAAATCGTCGCATCGGGCCGGCGCCGGATGCGACGGCCGTCAGCGCATCATCCGCCGCCGGAACAGCCACGCGCAGACGAGGAATCCGCCGATCGCATAGCCGGCGAGCACCGCGAGATGCAGGCCGACGTCCGTCGCCGGCCGGCCGAGCATCGCGGGCCGGATCAGTTCGACCGCGTTCGCGAGCGGCAGCACGTGCGCCGCGCGCTGCGCGATCGGCGGCAGCTGCGTGAGCGGGAAGAACACGCCCGACAGCAGCAGCATCGGCGTCAGCACGAGCGTCTGATAGAACATGAAGAAGTCGTAGGACGGCGCGAGCGCCGTAACGATCATCGCGGTGCTCGCGAACGCGAGGCCGGCGAGCGCGATCACGGGCAGCGCCGCGAGCATCGACGGAAAGTGCGCATAGCCGAGCAGGCCCGCGACGAGCATGATCGCGACGCCCGACAGCAGCGCCTTGCTCGCGCCCCAGACAATCTCGCCGAGCACGATGTCGCCCAGCGAGAGCGGCGTGTGCATGATCGCTTCCCAGGTGCGCTGCACGTGCATCCGCGAGAAGCCCGAATACATCGACTCGAAGCTCGCGGACATCATCACGCTCGAACCGACCGTGCCGGCGGCGAGGAACGCGATATACGACACGCCGTCGACGTGGCCGAGCATCAGGCCGAGCCCGAATCCCAGCCCGAACAGGTAGATCATCGGATCGGCGAGATTGCCGAACATGGATGCGAGCGCGAGCTTGCGCCACACGAGGTAGTTGCGCCGCCACACGGCGATCCAGTTGGTCGCGTTCGCGGGCAGTGCGATCGCGAAGCGTGACTCGCGGGGCGGCGCGGACGGCGCCGTGGCGGAATAGTTGCGTGCGTCCATGATCGATCAGTCCTGCATTTCGCGGCCCGTGAGCCGCAGGAACACGTCTTCCAGATTGGCCGGGCGATGCAGATAGCGCAACCCCGTGCGTCCCTTGAGTCGCGCACTGAGCGGCTCGGGATCGGTCACGTAGCAGAACAGCGTTTCGCCGCTGATCTCGGTGTGCTTCGCGAACGGCGCCAGCTCGTCGCGCAACGCGACCGGCTCGGGCCCGTAGATCTCGATCACGTCGCAGCCGATCTCGGACTCGATCAGCGCATGCGGCGCACCTTCGGCGATCTTGCGGCCTTCCTCGATCACGCACAGCCGGTCGCACAGGCGTTCGGCTTCCTCCATGAAATGCGTGGTGATCAGGATCGTCTTGCCGCGAGCGAGCAGCGAGCGCAACCGCTCCCACATCAGGTGCCGCGCCTGCGGATCGAGGCCTGTGGTCGGCTCGTCGAGCACCAGCACGTCCGGATCGTTGACGAGCGCGCGGGCGAGCGTCAGCCGCCGCTTCATCCCGCCCGACAGCTCGCCCACCTTGGCATCGGCCTTGTTTTCCAGCTTCGCGAATTCGAGCAGCGGCTGCACGAGCGCGCGCGCAGCCTGCGCCGACATCCCGAAATAGCGGCTGAACACGAGCAGGTTTTCGCGGACCGTGAAGTCCGGATCGAGGTTGTCGAACTGCGGGACGACACCGACGCGTCGGCGTGCATGCCGCGCGCGTGTCGGAACGGGTTCGCCGCACAGTGAAATGGCGCCGGCATCGGGATAGACGAGGCCGAGCAGCATCTTCAGCGTCGTGGTCTTGCCGGCGCCGTTCGGCCCGAGCAGGCCGTAGCATTCGCCGGCCTGCACGTGGAAGGAGAGGTCGTTGACGACGAGCTTGTCGCCATAGCGCTTTTCAACGTTCCGGAAATCGATCGGTGCAACGGACATGGGCAAGGTTGTCGTTGTAAGCGGGCGCGGACGCGTTTCGCGGCCGCCGGCTGGCTGGACATGCGGGCCGGCGAACGGAGCGGGCGAATGCGTGTCACATGGGCATGACCGGGGCGAACGCACGTCGAGGGCACGAACGGGCCATTCTAGTGCATCGGCTGCGTCTCTTCAGCGCATGCCGGCGCGGCATGGTGCGTCGGCGCACGGATCGTGCACCGCATCATCGCCGGCGCGCCCCGCGTGGCGAATCAGCGTTTTCCATCCCTTGCGTCCTCAATTGCGGCGCACCATGATGAGTGCATAGCGCACGTAGTCGCGATAGGGAGGTTTCATGGCTAGCTACAACAAGATTCTGCTGTGCTACGACGGCACGCTCGAGGGGCGCAAGGCATTGCGGTGCGGTGCCAACCTCGCGCTGGACCTGAAGGCGGAAACGCATTTGCTGTCGGTCGTCGACATGCGCTCGAGCATCGCGCAAAGCGCCGGGTTGCTGACCGACGTCGCGTGCGGCCGCTTCGAGGAAACCGCGCGCGAGATCCTGCAGGAAGGCGTGAACTGGCTGCGCGAGCGCGGCGTTCAGGCGGAAGGCCATTTCGCGTTCGGCTATCCGATCGACGAAATTGCGAATCTCGCGACGGAGTTGAAGGCCGACCTCGTCGTCGTCGGCCATCGGTGCCGCAGCGGGTTGTCGAGATGGTGGATGGGGTCGGGCAACACGCAACTGCTCGATCGCGTGAACTGCAGCATTCTGGTCGCATGTTCGTCGGCCGAAGAGCAAAAGGCCGAGATCGCGCGCGAACGCGAAGCGGCCATCTCGAACGGCAAGTAACGCAGCAATCGCGTGAACGGCCGGATGGCCTGCGATTCAGGCACGGTCGCGCGCAGTGCCGCATCGGCGGCATCGAGCGCGACCGTGACGACTGCGATTGCTCAGGCGTGCAGGTCGATCGCGGACAGCTTCCACGAGAACAGGCCGAAGCGGCGGAAGACCGCCGCATAGCGCGTGCCGTCGGCGCTGCGCTGGTAGGTCACGACGAATTCATCGATATTCCGGTAGCCGGCACTCGTTTGCTGCGGATGACCCGCGTCGCTCGGACTCGCCGGTGCCGGCGCGGGCCCCGGCGCAGATGCAGCCGACGCGTTGGCATTGCTGCCCGGCACGGGTGCGCTAGCCGGATTGGCCGGTGGCGCGGCCGGTGCATAGCCGGGCGCATTGCCTGCCGGCGGCCCCGACCAGTCGGGTGGCCGCTCGCCCGGGTTACCGCGCGGCGGGATGCCGCTCATCAGCGCCGCCACCCCTTCCGGTGTCGCATACGCATCGACCAGCGGGCCGATCAACGCAGATCCGATCAGCGCGCCAATCACCGCGAACGGATTGTCCTTCTTCACCGCGTCGATCCGGCGCATCAATTCTTCCGTGACCTGTTGCTTCAGGCTGATGCGCAGCGACGGAAAGTCGACATATTCGCTGACCGCCTGCGAATCGCGCGCGTCGATCGCCGATTTCAGGCGACCTAGCGCGACGTACGGCGACGCGTATGCATAGCCGAGCGCCGCCAGGACGGCGACGGCCAGCACGACGATCAGCAGGGGCTTGAGCCGCCACGCGCGGCCCGAAGATCCAGTCACGATGCCTCCGGTGCGAACGGGTTCCGCAATCAGAGACCGCCGTGCGTGGACGATCGTTCCTCGGCGATGCAGCGATCGATCATCCGGCACACGGCATCGATCGTCCCCACCATGATCAGCCGCGACCGACCGTGATAGACGCGCACGGGCGCACGGCGCGCCGGTTCCGCGTGATTCAGGCCGGCATTCAGCGAGACCCGCGCGAATGCGGGAAGCGCCGACGGCAGCAGCGACGCCTGCCGTTCAACTGCGACTTCTTGGCTCACCACGGGCGCCGCGGCGGACAGCGGCGCGCAGGGCGTGCGGCCGCGCAGGTGACGCAGGCGACCGAATTGACGGAAAGGCAGCAAACGGGAAAGGCGTTCCATGGTGTTCTCCTCAGCGAGACCGATTGTCAGAGTTCGCCCGAGCGGATCAGCCCGACGGCGATGCCTTCCAGCGCGAATTCCGCGCTGCCGGCCTTGACGAAGATGTTTTCGTAATCCGGGTTCTCCGCGATCAGCTCGAGGCCGCCGGGCCGGCGCATCAGGCGCTTGACCGTGACGTCGTCGCCCAGGCGCGCGACGATGATCTGGCCGTCCTTCGCTTCCGTGCGCTTCTGCACGGCGAGGAGGTCGCCGTCGAGAATGCCGGCGTCGCGCATCGACAGGCCGCGCACCTTCAGCAGGTAGTCGGGCTTGCTCGTGAACAGCGCGGGATCGCATGCGTAATGCTGCGAGATGTGCTCCTGCGCGAGGATCGGGCTACCGGCCGCCACCCGGCCGACGAGCGGCAGCGACAGCTGCATCAGCCCGGCGTGCGGCAGCGTGAACTGGTGCGGCGCATCGTCGATGCCGAGCAGGCGAATGCCGCGCGACGCGCCGGCGGCCAGCTCGATCACGCCCTTGCGCGCGAGCGCCCGGAGGTGTTCCTCGGCCGCGTTCGGCGAGCTGAAACCCAGCTCGGCCGCGATCTCGGCGCGCGTGGGCGGGAAACCGGAGCGCTCGATCGCCCGGCGGATCAAGTCGAACACTTGCTGCTGACGTGCGGTGAGTTTGGTCATGGCTTAACTGTATGGATAGACAGTGAGCTGTATTTTTATACAGTACTTCGCGAATTTCAAGTGTTACTTGAGGTTCGACGCGATCGCGCCGGTTCCGCCGCGATTTCGCGACGTCCGGACGCCGGTTTGTCTGCCGCAACCGTCCACCCAGTCTGCGTTAGCACTTTTGAGTATTAAAAAATGAAGAACGATTATTTTTAATCATGTAACCCGTTCGCTAGACTGGCCCGACATCGCAACATCGACAACACTGGAGAACCAAGGATGGCGAAGCGCAATACGGGGCTGGTGGGCGGAGCGGGCCGCCTGATCGCAACACTCGCGCTGGGCGCGGCGGCGGCGCTGGGCGTCGTCACGCACGCGCAGGCCGATACAACGTTCCTGAACGTGTCGTACGACCCGACGCGCGAGCTGTATCAGGACTTCAACCAGGCGTTCGGCAAGGCGTGGAAGGCGAAGACGGGCGAGACGGTCAACTTCAAGCAGTCGCACGGCGGCTCGGGCGCGCAGGCGCGCTCGGTGCTCGACGGCCTGCAGGCCGACGTCGTCACGCTGGCGCTCGCCTACGACATCGACGCGCTCGCCAACAAGGGGCTGGTGAACAAGGACTGGCAAAAGCGCCTGCCGGACAACGCATCGCCTTACACGTCGACGATCGTGTTCCTCGTGCGCAAGGGCAACCCGAAAGGGATCAAGGACTGGGACGACCTCACCAAGCCGGGCATCTCGATCGTCACGCCGAACCCGAAGACCTCGGGCGGTGCGCGCTGGAACTACCTGGCCGCGTGGTCGTATGCCGTGCACAAGCCGGGCGGTAACGAGCAGGGCGCGAAGGAATTCGTGACGAAGCTCTACAAGAACGCAGGCGTGCTCGATTCGGGCGCGCGTGGCGCGACGACGAGCTTCGTGCAGCGCGGGATCGGCGACGTGCTGATCGCGTGGGAGAACGAGGCGTTCCTGTCGATCAAGGAATTCGGCACCGACAAGTTCGAGATCGTCGTGCCGTCGGTGAGCATCCTGGCCGAGCCGCCCGTCGCGGTGGTCGACAAGGTGGTGGACAAGAAGGGCACGCGCAAGCTGGCGGAGGCCTACCTGAATTTCCTGTACAGCCCGCAGGGCCAGGAGATCGCCGCGCGCAACTACTACCGTCCGCGTTCGAAGAACGTGCCGGCGGAGCTGACCAAGCAGTTCCCGAAGCTGAAGCTGTACACGGTCGACGACACGTTCGGCGGCTGGACGAATGCGCAGAAGACGCATTTCGCGGACGGCGGCGTGTTCGACTCGATCTACAAGCCGCAGTAACGCGAACAGTATCACCACGCAGCAAACCCATAACGACAGCGGTGCGCCACGACAGCGCGCCGCATCCCCGACGGCCGCCGGCGCGATTCCCCGCGCCGGCGTTTGCGTCGGACCCATGAGCAGCATCGACCCAGCAAGAGCATCCGATGACGACGTACACCTTTCGCAAGCCGAGCGCGCTGCCCGGCTTCGGCGTGACGCTCGGCATCACGGTGGCCTATTTGAGCCTCGTGGTGCTGATCCCGCTCGCCGCCACGTTCCTGAAGACCGCGACTTTGTCGTGGGACCAGTTCGTCACCGCCGTCACGTCGCCGCGCGTACTCGCGTCGTACCGGCTGACGTTTTCCGCCGCCCTGGGCGGCGCATTGATCAACGCCGTGTTCGGCTTTCTCGTCGCGTGGGTGCTGGTGCGCTACCGGTTCCCGTTGAAGCGCCTCGTCGACGCGATCGTCGACCTGCCGTTCGCGTTGCCGACGTCGGTCGCGGGCATTTCGCTTGCAGCCGTCTATGCGACCAACGGCTGGGTCGGCCAGTATCTCGCGCCGTTCGGCATCAAGATCGCGTTCACGCCCATCGGCGTGCTGGTGGCGCTGACCTTCATCGGGCTGCCGTTCGTCGTGCGCACCGTGCAGCCGGTGCTCGAGGATTTCGAGCGCGAGCAGGAGGAGGCCGCCGCGTGCCTCGGCGCATCGCGCTGGCTGACGTTCCGCCGCGTCGTGCTGCCGGCCGTGCTGCCGGCGCTGCTCACCGGCTTCGCGCTGGCGTTCGCGCGCGCGCTCGGCGAATACGGGTCGGTGATTTTCATCGCCGGCAACGTGCCGATGAAGTCCGAGATCACGTCGCTCCTGATCATCACGAAGCTCGAGCAGTACGACTACGCGGGCGCGACCGCGCTGGCGGTCGTGATGCTGGTCGTGTCGTTCCTGATGCTGCTCCTGATCAACACGCTGCAGTGGTATCTGCAGCGTCGTACGAGCAAGGGGGCGAGCGGCCCCGCGCCGTCGAGCGCAATCGCTGCCTCGACCGTCCAGGGAGGCCAGCAATGAGCCAGGAGTCCAGTGCCGTGCTGAACAACCCGTCCGCCGCGCGCGCGCGTGCCGCGAAACGGCCCGACCCCGTCAGCGAGTCGCGCGTCGTGCGCTGGCTGCTCACGGGCATCGCGCTGGCGTTCCTCGCGTTCTTCCTCGTCGTGCCGCTCGCCGCGGTGTTCTTCGAGGCGCTGCGCAAGGGCGTCGGCTTCTATCTCGAATCGCTCGCCGATCCGGACGCATGGTCGGCGATCAAGCTGACGCTGACGGTCGCCGTGATCGCCGTGCCGCTGAACCTCGTGTTCGGCGTGTGCGCGTCGTGGGCGATCGCGAAGTTCGAATTCCGCGGCAAGGCGTTGCTGACCACGCTGATCGACCTGCCGTTCTCCGTGTCGCCGGTGATCTCGGGCCTCGTCTACGTGCTGCTGTTCGGCGCGCAGGGCTGGCTCGGGCCGTGGCTGCAGAACCACGACGTGCAGATCATCTTCGCGGTGCCGGGCATCGTGCTCGCGACGATCTTCGTCACGTTCCCGTTCGTCGCGCGCGAGCTGATCCCGCTGATGCAGGCGCAGGGCACCGACGAGGAAGAAGCCGCGCGCGTGCTCGGCGCGTCGGGCTGGCAGATCTTCCGGCGCGTGACGCTGCCGAACGTGAAGTGGGGCCTGCTGTACGGTGTGATCCTGTGCAATGCGCGCGCGATGGGCGAGTTCGGCGCGGTGTCGGTCGTGTCCGGCCACATTCGCGGCGTGACCGACACGATGCCGCTGCACGTCGAGATCCTGTACAACGAATACAACTTCGCGGCGGCGTTCGCGGTGGCGTCGGTGCTGGCGCTGCTGGCGCTCGTCACGCTCGCGCTGAAGCTGCTCGCCGAGCGTCATCTCGCCGCCGAACTGGCCGGCGCACGCGATGACGTTCCCGCTCATGCCGGCCCTGTCGCCGCCATTTCGTCGAAATCGTAAAGAGGCAACCAGAATGGGTATCACCGTCCGTCACCTTCAGAAGCGCTTCGGCGATTTCACCGCCCTCGACAATGTGTCGCTCGACTTCCCCGCGGGCGAGCTCGTCGCGCTGCTCGGGCCGTCCGGCTGCGGCAAGACCACGCTGCTGCGCGTGATCGCGGGCCTCGAGCACGCGGACGCCGGCCAGGTCGTGCTGCAGGGGCTCGACGTCGCGTCGGTCGGCGCGCGCGATCGCCAGGTCGGCTTCGTGTTCCAGCATTACGCGCTGTTTCGCCACATGACCGTATTCGAGAACGTCGCGTTCGGGCTGCGCGTGAAGCCGCGCCGCGAGCGGCCGTCGGAAGCCGTGATCCGCGCCAAGGTGCACGAACTGCTGAAGCTCGTGCAGCTCGACTGGCTCGCGCAGCGCTATCCGTCCGAGCTGTCGGGCGGCCAGCGCCAGCGGATCGCGCTCGCCCGCGCGCTCGCGGTCGAGCCGAAGGTGCTGCTGCTCGACGAGCCGTTCGGCGCGCTCGACGCGAAGGTGCGCAAGGAACTGCGCGGCTGGCTGCGACGCTTGCACGACGACCTGCATATTTCGACGATCTTCGTCACGCACGACCAGGAAGAGGCGCTGGAAGTGGCCGACCGGATCGTCGTGCTGAACCGCGGGCACGTGGAGCAGGTCGGCAGCCCGCAGGACGTCTACGATCATCCGCAAAGCGCGTTCGTCTACGAGTTCCTCGGCGCGGCGAACCGCCTGCCGGGCACGGTCGCCGGCCGTGGCTTCGTCGCCGAGGGCGCGGCGGCGCCGATCGCGGTCGATGCCGATTTCGCGGGCCCCGCGAACGCGTACGTGCGGCCGCACGACCTGCAGCTGTGGCCGGCCGGCGACGGTCATCGCGACGGCATCGCGGTGGACGTGCGCCGCGTGATCCCGCTCGGCGGCTCGGTGCGGGTCGAACTCGAGGCGCGCACCGGCGGCGCACTCGAAGCGGAACTCGATCGCGACGCGTGGCGTGCGCTCGCGCTGCAGGTCGGCGACGGCGCGACGGCCGTGCCGCGCGCGGTCCGGGTATTTCCCGCACACTGACGCCGAACCCGGTAAAGAGAAGAGGGCGGATACCGCTCCGGAGCGACATTCGAACAACGACAGCCTAAGAGGCATACCCATGAATTTTCAGCAATTGCGTTTCGTGCGCGAAGCCGTGCGGCAGAACATGAACCTGACGGAAGTCGCGAACGTGCTGTACACGTCGCAGTCGGGCGTGTCGAAGCAGATCAAGGATCTCGAGGACGAACTGGGCGTCGACATCTTCATCCGGCGCGGCAAGCGGCTCACGGGGCTCACGGAGCCCGGCAAGGCCGTGCACCAGCTGATCGAGCGGATGCTGCTCGATGCCGAGAACCTGCGCCGCGTCGCGCGCCAGTTCGCCGACCAGGACAGCGGCCATCTCGTCGTCGCAACGACGCACACGCAGGCGCGCTACGCACTGCCGAAGGTGATCCGGCAGTTCACCGACGTGTTCCCGAAGGTGCATCTCGCGCTGCGCCAGGGTAGCCCGCAGCAGATCGCGCAGATGATCCTGAACGGCGAAGCCGATCTCGGCATCTCGACCGAGGCGCTCGACCGCTATCCGGACATCGTGACGTTCCCGTGCTATTCGTGGCACCACACGGTCGTCGTGCCGAAGGGGCATCCGCTCGTCGGCCGCGAGAACCTGACGCTCGACGAAATCGCCGAGTATCCGATCATCACGTATGACCAGGACTTCACGGGCCGCTCGCACATCGACCAGGCGTTCACGCAGGCCGGCGCGGTGCCCGACGTCGTGCTGACCGCGATCGACGCGGACGTGATCAAGACCTACGTCGAGCTGGGGATGGGGATCGGCGTCGTCGCGGCGATGGCCTTCGATCCGCAGCGCGACACCGGGCTCGTCGCGCTCGACACGCAGCACCTGTTCGAGGCGAGCACGACGCGCGTCGGGCTGCGCAAGGGCGCATTCCTGCGCGCGTATGCGTACCGGCTGATCGAGATGTTCGCGCCGCAGCTGAACGAAGCGGAAATCGCCGCGCAGCTGCGCGAAACAGTCTGACGGCAGCGCGATGTTCCGCGGGCGCGGCAAGCGCCCGCCGGACGTGCTGCGCGATGGCTGGCATGACGGCGGTTTCGCGTCGTCATGTCATGGCGTGCCGACGCGCCGGACCCGACGAAGGCCGATCATTGAACCGAAAACGGTTTCTCTTTTTCACCCATGGTCGCAACGAAGCGGCGCGTCGAATTCGATGTAACGCGCCGCAATCCGCAAGCGTCGCAGCGTGCTCCGAATAAACCCTTAAATATTGATCAGACGGGTTGCGCGTCGAACCGAAACGGTACAGCATAGCTTTCACTCCGCCGGCTTCCCGCCGGCGGCGGCGTGTCGACGACAGCGCGCGCCAGGCAGTCGGCCGTCTGCCTGCTTCCATTCCTTGGTACCGACAAGCAGCATCGATGGCCAGTACCCGGGTAGTTGGGCGCAAACGTTTGCTTGCATTAAAACAACAACCAGACAACAATCGGCCCCACGGGCCAGTCGCCAGGAGATGTGTATGAATGTCCTCTTTCGCCGTCGTTTCCTGACCGCCGCGCTTGCCGCCGTCGCGGTCGCCGCCGCACCGGCCGTCCACGCGCAAGCGCCGGCCAAGCCGAAGGTCGCGCTCGTGATGAAGTCGCTCGCGAACGAGTTCTTCCTGACGATGGAAACCGGCGCGAAGGAATACCAGAAGCACAACGCCGGCCAGTTCGACCTGATCACGAACGGCATCAAGGACGAGACCGACACCGCGAACCAGATCCGCATCGTCGAGCAGATGATCGTGTCCAAGGTCGACGCGATCGTGCTCGCGCCGGCTGATTCGAAGGCGCTCGTGCCGGTCGTGAAGAAGGCGGTCGACGCGGGCATCATCGTCGTGAACATCGACAACCGGCTCGATCCGGACGTGCTGAAGTCGAAGAACCTGAACGTGCCGTTCGTCGGCCCCGACAACCGCAAGGGCGCGCGCAAGATCGGCGACTACCTTGCGAAGCGGCTGAAGGCGGGCGACCAGGTCGGCATCCTCGAAGGCGTGTCGACGACGACCAACGCGCAGCAGCGCACGGCCGGCTTCCAGGATGCGATGAAGGCGGGCGGGATGAAGGTCGTGTCGGTGCAGTCGGGCGAATGGGAGATCGACAAGGGCAATGCGGTCGCATCCGCGATGCTCAACGAATACCCGAACCTGCGCGCGCTGCTGTGCGGCAACGATAACATGGCGATCGGCGCGGTGTCGGCGGTGCGGGCGGCGGGCAAGCAGGGCAAGGTGTTCGTGGTCGGCTACGACAACATCAACGCGATCAAGCCGATGCTGAAGGACGGCCGCGTGCTCGCGACCGCCGACCAGTACGCGGCGAAGCAGGCCGTGTTCGGCATCGACACGGCGCTCAAGGCGATTGCCGAGCATCGCAAGCAGGCCGACATGACCGGTGTGGTCGAGACGCCGGTGGATCTCGTGACGAAGTAACGCCGCCCCGTCGCGGCCGCCGCCCTCAAGAATCCGGGCCGGCGGCCGTTATACGGAGTGAGCGCGATCACGGCCACTGCATGCACATGCACTTGTGAGCGTCATACCCGCGCGTCGCGTGCGCGCGGCCGCAATCAGGATCGCGATGGAACCGACCTTCCAACCCTCCCGTTCAGCCGTTCCCGTGCTGTCCGTCTCCGGCGTGGGCAAGACCTACGCCGAACCGGTGCTCGCCGACGTCACGCTGACGCTCGCACCGGGCGAGGCGCTTGCGCTGACGGGCGAGAACGGCGCAGGAAAGAGCACGCTGTCGAAGATCATCGGCGGGCTCGTCGACCCGACGACCGGCACGATGCAGCTCGGCGGCCAGGCCTATGCGCCGGCGAGCCGCACGCAGGCCGAAGCGCTCGGCGTGCGCATGGTGATGCAGGAGTTGAACCTGCTGCCGACGCTGACGGTCGCCGAAAACCTGTTTCTGAACCGTCTGCCGCGACGCTTCGGCATCATCGACCGCGCGCGGCTGCGTGACGACGCGCAGGCGGCGATGGCGCGTGTCGGGCTCGACGCGATCGACCCCGACACGCCGGTCGGTGCGCTCGGCATCGGCCACCAGCAGATGGTCGAGATCGCGCGCAACCTGATCGGCGACTGCCGCGTGCTGATCCTCGACGAGCCGACCGCGATGCTGACCGCGCGCGAGGTCGAGCTGCTGTTCGAGCAGATCGACCGGTTGAAGGCGCACGGCGTGGCGATCGTCTACATCTCGCACCGGCTCGACGAGCTCGCCCGCGTCGCCGAGCGCGTCGCGGTGCTGCGCGACGGCCGGCTCGTGCACGTCGGCGACATGGCCGCGACGACGTCCGACGGGCTCGTCACGCTGATGGTCGGGCGCGAGATCGGCGAGCACATCGATCTCGGCCCGCGCCGGATCGGCGCGCCGCGACTCGCCGTGTCGGGCATGACGCGCGGCACGGCCGTGCAGGACGTATCGCTCGAAGTGCGCTCGGGCGAAATCTTCGGCATCTCGGGGCTGATCGGCGCGGGGCGCACCGAATTGCTGCGGCTGATCTACGGCGCGGATACGCCGGACGCCGGGATGATCTCGGTCGGCGATCCGCTGACGCCGGCGCGCATCGCTTCGCCCGTCGACGCGGTGCGGCACGGCATCGCGCTGATCACCGAGGACCGCAAGGGCGAAGGGCTGCTGCTGTCGCAGTCGGTCACGTCGAACGTGTCGCTCGGCCAGCTCGAGCGGCTCGCGCGCGGCGGCATCGTCGATACGGCGCGCGAAACGGCGCTCGCCGAGCAGCAGATCGACGCGTTGCGGATCCGCACGCAGGGCGCCGCGCAAACGGTCGGCGAACTGTCGGGCGGCAACCAGCAGAAGGTCGTGATCGGCCGCTGGCTCGCGCGCGACATGGGCGTGCTGCTGTTCGACGAGCCGACCCGCGGAATCGACGTCGGCGCCAAATTCGAGATCTACACGCTGATGGGCGCGCTTGCGCGCGACGGCCGCGCGCTGGTGGTGGTCTCGAGCGACCTGCGCGAGCTGATGCTGATCTGCGACCGGATCGGCGTGATGTCGGCCGGCCGCATGACCGCCGTGTTCGAACGCGGCAACTGGACCCAGGATGCGCTGCTGGCCGCGGCGTTCGCCGGCTTCGGCCGCGACGCGCTGCCGGAAGGCACGCGCCACCCGGATGCGCAAGCGGCGCCGCGCGCGGCTTCCGGCACTTCGACCACAGGACGACAGCAATGACCCAGCCTCCCGTATCCCCGAGCGACGCAGGCGCGCAGCAGGACGTGACGGGGCGCCGCGCGCGCACGCTGTCCGGCACGCGGCTCGGCCTGTCGAACTATCTCGGGCTCGCCGGTGCGCTCGCCGCGATGATCGCGCTGTTTTCGGCGCTGAGCTCGCATTTCCTGACCTACGATACGTTCAGTACGATCGCGAACCAGATCCCCGATCTCGTCGTGATGTCGGTCGGGATGACCTTCGTGCTGATCATCGCCGGCATCGACCTGTCGGTCGGCTCGGTGCTCGCGCTGGCCGCGTCGATGGTCAGCGTGGCCGCGCTGAAATGGCAGTGGGGGCCGCTGCCGGCCGCGCTGATCGGAATCGCGGTCGCGACGGCGACCGGCTCGCTGACCGGCGCGATCACGGTTGGCTGGCGGATTCCGTCGTTCATCGTGTCGCTTGGCGTGCTCGAGGCCGCGCGCGGCGTCGCTTATCAACTGACGAATTCGCGCACGGCCTATATCGGCGACGCGTTCGATTTCCTGTCGAACCCGATCGCGCTCGGCATTTCGCCGGCGTTCCTGATCGCGGTCGCGGTGATGATCGCGGCACAGTTCGTGCTCACCCGTACCGTGTTCGGGCGCTATCTCGTCGGGATCGGCACGAACGAGGAGGCCGTGCGGCTCGCCGGGGTTAACCCGCGGCCGTATAAAATCCTCGTATTCGCATTGATGGGCGCGCTCGCCGGGCTCGCGTCGCTGTTCCAGATCTCGCGGCTCGAGGCCGCCGATCCGAACGCGGGCGCGGGCCTCGAACTGCAGGTGATCGCGGCCGTCGTGATCGGCGGCACGAGCCTGATGGGCGGGCGCGGCTCGGTGATCAGCACGTTCTTCGGCGTGTTGATCATCTCCGTGCTGGCCGCTGGGCTGGCGCAGATCGGCGCGAACGAGCCGACCAAACGGATCATCACCGGGGCGGTGATCGTGGTGGCGGTCGTGCTCGATACGTATCGCAGCCGGCGCGCGCGCGCCCGGTAAGAACTACACAGAAAGCAGACCAGAGAGAAACGGGAAATGGCGACGATCAAGGATGTGGCGGCCATGGCGGGCGTGTCGTTTACGACCGTCTCGCACGTGGTGAACAATTCGCGGCCGGTGTCCGCGGACGTGCGTGCGAAGGTCGAGGGCGCGATCCGTGAGCTGAATTACGTGCCGTCGGCCGTGGCGCGCTCGCTCAAGGCGCGTTCGACGGCGACCATCGGACTCGTCGTGCCGAACAGTACGAATCCGTACTTCGCGGAGCTCGCGCGCGGCATCGAGGATCAGTGCGCGGCCAACGGCTATTGCGTGTTCTTCTGCAACTCGGACGACGATCCCGTGAAGCAGCGCAACTACTTGCGCGTGCTGCAGGAAAAACGCATCGACGGGCTGATCGTCGCATCGGCCGGCGAGGACGCGGTGCTCGCGCAGACGCTCGCGCACGCGCATGCGCCGCTCGTCGTCGTCGACCGCAACATCGAGGGGCTCGCGGCCGACCTCGTGCAGATCGATCACGAACGCGGCGCGTACCTGGCGACGCGCCACCTGCTCGAACTCGGGCACGCGAAGATCGGTTGCATCACCGGGCCGACCGACACGGCCGTCAGCGCGATGCGCGTGCATGGCTTCATCCGCGCGATGGCCGAGCGCGGGATCGACATCGTGCCGGGCGCGATCGCGGAAAGCGATTTTTCGTGCCTCGGCGGCTATCACGCGGCGTCGCGGCTGTTCGAGTCGGTGCATCCGAGCGCGATTTTCGCGGGCAACGACCTGATGGGCGTCGGTGCGCTGCGCGCGGCGGCCGAGCGCGGATTGCGCGTGCCGGACGACTGCTCGATCATCGGCTTCGACGACATCGAATTCTCCCGCTACACGTATCCGGCGCTGTCGACGGTCGGCCAGTCGGTGCGCGCGCTCGGCGAAATGGCCGCGCAGACGCTGATCGAGCGGATCGGCGGCGGGTCGACCGCTGCGCCGAGCCGTCGTCGCGTCGTGTCGCCGCGCCTCGTGCTGCGCGAATCGACGGCGATCTACCGCGAGCCGGCCGCGCCCGGTGCTCGAGCATGACGGCGCGCACCGCGGGCGCCGGCCGCGTGACGGTGGTCGGCAGCCTCAACATGGATCTCGTCGTGCGGGCGCCGCGGCTGCCGCTGCCGGGCGAAACGCTCGCCGGCCATGCGTATGCGCAGGCGGCCGGCGGCAAGGGCGGCAACCAGGCCGTCGCGGCCGCGCGGCTCGGCGCGCGGGTCACGATGATCGGCTGCGTCGGCGCGGACGCGCATGGCGCGGCGCTGCGGGCGGGCCTCGAGGCCGAAGGCATCGATTGCGCGCGGCTCGCGACGAGCGCGGCGGCGTCGACCGGGGTTGCGCTGATCGTCGTCGACGACGCGAGCCAGAACACGATCGTGATCGTCGCCGGCGGCAACGGCGAAGTCACGCCGGAGACGGTGGCGCGGCACGACGCCGCGCTGGCCGCGACCGACGTGCTGATCTGTCAGCTCGAGACGCCGCCGGACGCCGTGTTCGCCGCGCTGTCGGCCGGACGGCGGCTCGGCCGCACCGTGGTGCTCAATCCGGCGCCGGCGGTCGCGCCGCTGCCGGACGGCTGGCTGCCGCTGGTCGATTACCTGATTCCGAACGAAGTGGAGGCGGCAGCGCTCACCGGGCTGCCGGTGCGCGACCCGGCCGACGCGGAAGCCGCGGCGCGGATGCTGCAGGCGGGCGGCGCGCGCAACGTGCTGATCACGCTCGGCGCGCGCGGCGTGCTCGCGCTGCCGGCCGACGGCGCGGCGCGCCACTATCCGGCGCCCGTCGTGCAGGCGATCGACACAACCGCGGCCGGCGATACCTTCATCGGCGGTTTCGCCGCGCGGCTCGCCGCGGGGGAAGACGTCGACACCGCGATCCGCTTCGCGCAACACGCGGCGGCGCTGTCGGTCACGCGCGCGGGCGCGCAGCCGTCGATTCCCACCCTCGCCGAACTGGCCTGATCGGCCGCGGCGCGCATCGTGGCCGGCGCCTGCGACAGCAGGCAGCCGGCTGTCTGGCTGTCTCTTCCTGATCGGCCCGAACCCGACACTCGCTCTGCCATCTCCGAGCCCGGGCCGGCATGTTTCGCCCCTATTATTCAGCAGAATGCAATAAACCGATCAATTGCGGAGAAAATTGACGTCAATACCATCAAGTTGTGGGGCGAACGGTCGTAAATGCATCGGGGCGAAACACTGTTTCGAAAAACGGGCGCGGCCCGTTCATGACGACGCAACACAGGAAGAATGATGGTGATCGGAAACCTGACGATACGTGCGCGCATCGGTCTGACGATGGCGTTTCTCGCGGTGCTGCTGGGGTTGATCGGCGTGCTGGGCGTGTACGGGATGACGCGCTCGAACGACGCGACACGCGAAATCTTCACGAACCAGATGCCGAGCGCGGTCGACGTGGCCGTAGCGGAAATGTACGCGGCGCGCGAGCGCCTGGCGCTCGATCGCGCCGCGCTGCTGGCCGGCTCGCCCGACTCCGCTGCAGCGGTGGAGCGCAGCCGCGCAATGCGCACGCAGTCCGACGCGTGGTGGCAGAAGTACCTCGCGCTGCCGCGCGGCCCGGAGGAAGACCGCCTCGCACAGGACGTCGCCGCGAAGCGGCTGGCGTTGCAGCGCAGCTGCGACGCGTTCGGCGGCGCGATCGCGACGGGCGACCACGACCGGATCGGCGAGGGCGCCAAGCAGCTCCAGATGCTGTACAACGAGCTTTCGATCTCGGGCGAAGCGCTGCGCAATTTCCAGTTCAGCTCCGCGCAGGCGGACTTCGACCGCGCGGAATCGGTGTACGACACGCTGCGCGTGCTGTCGATCGTCGTGCTGGTGGCCGGCCTGGTCGCCGCGGCGCTGTCGTGGCTGACGCTCAGCCGTGCGATCGGCCGTCCGCTGGCCGACGCGCTCGCGCATTTCGACGCGATGGCCGCAGGTGACCTGCGCCGCTCGATCGTCGTGCATCGGCGCGACGAAATGGGCCAGCTGCTCGACGGCCTTGCGCGGATGCAGCGCGGCTTCGTCGATACGGTGCGCACCGTGCGCGGCGGCAGCGAATCGATCGCGACCGCGGCGCGGCAGATCGCCGCCGGCAACATCGACCTGTCGTCGCGCACGGAAGAACAGGCGTCGGCGCTGCAGGAAACCGCGTCGAGCATGGAGCAACTGACCGGCACGGTGAAACAGAACGCGGACAATGCGCGGCAGGCAAGCTCGCTGGCCGCGAACGCGTCGGAGATTGCAAACAAGGGCAATACGGTGGTCGGCCAGGTGGTCGGCACGATGGGCGAGATCAACGACAGCTCCGCGAAGATCGCGGACATCATCGCGATCATCGAGGGAATCGCGTTCCAGACCAACATCCTGGCGCTGAACGCGGCCGTCGAAGCCGCGCGTGCCGGCGAGGAAGGGCGCGGCTTCGCGGTCGTCGCGGGCGAGGTGCGCAGCCTCGCGCAGCGTTCGTCGAGCGCGGCCAAGGAGATCAAGGCGCTGATCGACGCGTCGGTGGACCGCATCCGCACGGGCTCGACGCTGGTCGACGAGGCCGGTCGCACGATGAGCGACGTGATCGCGGCCGTGCAGCGCGTGACGGACATCATGGGTGAAATCGCGGCGGCATCGGAGGAGCAGAGCGGCGGCATCGACCAGGTCGCGCGCGCGGTCGCGCAGATGGATGAAGTCACGCAGCAGAATGCCGCGCTCGTCGAGGAAGCGGCGGCCGCCGCGCAGTCGCTCGACGAACAGGCCGCGCGCCTGCGCGACACGGCGGCGGTATTCCGGATCGACGACGATGCGGCGCAGCCGGCAGCCGCTCCCGCCGCACGTCAGGCGCCGCGCGCGGTGTCCGCGCCGGCTGCCGTGGCGGTGAGCTCGCCCGCACCGGCCGCGGCGCGCGACGATCGCGACGCAGCGCCCAAGCGTGCGGCGCCGGTGCGCAAGCCGGCGGGCGCGTCCGTGGCATCCGCACCGGCCGCCGCGACGGCTGGCGGGGATGACTGGGAGACGTTCTGATTCGGGCGCGCCGCGCCTCTATTCCTAGCGCATCTATCCCTATTTGGCAGCACACGACGCCCGCTACTGCGGGCGTTGTCGTTTCGGCCACCGATCGAATGTGACAGCGCATATGAACGTTCGGACAACGTCGCGTGTCGCATGCGCGCATCGGCGCTACGGGTATCTCCGGACGATGCGAAAAAAATTTGTAACGGTGCCCGCCGCATGTCGTCGTAAACGTGCGCTCGAACGTCTAGTGATGAAGGGGGAGTGAAGGGCGCGGCGACGACGGAGGTGGCCAACGCGTGAGACGTTCCGATGCTGGACGAGACGCCGCGGATGCAGTTTCTGCGGCACGGGAGATCAATTGTAAAGCGTCAAAATGCGTTGTCCAAGCGGTGTTGCGGAGAATGACGCACTTCATACGAAGAGTTCGTGAAAAAAAATAAGAAAGGGTTTAGGATGAATTCGAACGCGCTTGCTTCTGCGCAGTCATACGAAGGCAAGCACGTCTTCAGACTCAGGCGAGGGAGGTAGCATGGATATTTACAGCAGCTTCGCGAACCGCTTCGAAAAAACGCGAGAGGAAGAGCTCTCGCTGGAGGAGTACCTCGCGCTCTGCAAGAACGATCCGTCAGCGTATGCCACGGCAGGCGAACGCATGCTGGCTGCAATCGGGGAACCCGAACAAGTCGACACCCGCAACGAACCGCGCCTGTCGCGGATCTTCGCGAACAAGGTGATCAAGGTCTATCCCGCATTCCGTGAGTTCTACGGAATGGAGGAAGTGATCGAGCAGGTGGTCGCGTATTTCCGCCACGCTGCGCAAGGGCTCGAAGAGAAGAAGCAGATTCTCTACCTGCTTGGCCCGGTGGGCGGCGGCAAGTCGTCGATCGCCGAGCGTCTGAAGCAACTGATGGAGCGCGTGCCGTTCTATGCGCTGAAGGGCTCGCCCGTCAACGAATCGCCGCTCGGGCTGTTCGACTACGACGAAGACGGCCCGATCCTCGAGGAGCAATACGGCATTCCTCGCCGCTACCTGAAGAGCATCCTGAGTCCGTGGGCCGTCAAGCGCCTGCACGAATACAACGGCGACATCCGCCAGTTCCGCGTCGTGCGCCGTTATCCGTCGATCCTGCGTCAGGTCGGCATCGCGAAGACCGAGCCGGGCGACGAGAACAACCAGGATATTTCGTCGCTCGTCGGCAAGGTCGACATCCGCAAGCTCGAGCAGTACGCGCAGGACGATGCCGATGCGTACAGCTATTCGGGCGGCCTGTGCCTTGCGAACCAGGGGCTGCTCGAGTTCGTCGAAATGTTCAAGGCGCCGATCAAGGTGCTGCACCCGCTGCTCACCGCGACGCAGGAAGGCAACTTCAAGGGCACCGAAGGATTCGGCGCGATTCCGTTCGACGGGGTGATCCTCGCGCACTCGAACGAGTCGGAGTGGAAGGCTTTCCGCAACAACCGCAACAATGAGGCACTGCTCGACCGGATCTTCGTCGTGAAGGTGCCGTACTGCCTGCGTGTGTCGGAAGAGACGAAGATCTACGAGAAGCTGATCCGCAATTCGTCGCTGGCCGAAGCCGTGTGCGCGCCGGGCACGCTGAAGATGATGTCGCAGTTCTCGGTGCTGTCGCGCCTGCACGAGCCGGAGAACTCGAGCCTGTTCTCGAAGATGCAGGTCTACGACGGCGAAAACCTGAAGGACACCGATCCGAAGGCGAAGTCGTATCAGGAGTATCGCGACTACGCGGGCGTGGACGAAGGGATGACGGGCGTGTCGACACGCTTCGCGTTCAAGATCCTGTCGCGCGTGTTCAACTTCGATTCGAGCGAGGTCGCGGCGAACCCCGTGCACCTGATGTACGTGCTCGAACAGCAGATCGAACGCGAGCAGTTCCCGCCGGAAACCGAGCAGAAGTACCTGTCCTTCGTGAAGGACGTGCTCGCATCGCGCTACGCGGACTTCATCGGCAAGGAGATCCAGACGGCCTACCTCGAATCGTATTCGGAGTACGGGCAGAACATCTTCGACCGCTACGTCACGTATGCGGACTTCTGGATCCAGGACCAGGAATTCCGCGATCACGACACGGGCGAGAGCTTCGACCGCGCGGCGCTGAACGCGGAACTGGAGAAGATCGAGAAGCCGGCCGGGATCAGCAATCCGAAGGATTACCGCAACGAGATCGTGAACTTCGTGCTGCGCGCGCGGGCGGCGAATGCCGGGAAGAACCCTGTGTGGACGAGCTACGAGAAGTTGCGCGTCGTGATCGAGAAGAAGATGTTCTCGAATACCGAGGAACTGTTGCCGGTCATTTCGTTCAACGCGAAGGGCTCGGCGGAGGAGCAACGCAAGCATGAGGACTTTGTGAACCGGATGGTCGCGAAGGGCTATACGCCGAAGCAGGTGAGGCTGCTTTGCGACTGGTACCTGCGCGTGCGCAAGTCGTCATGACGCGCGCGGTACCGCGCCCGTGCGGTTCGTCCGCGCGGGCGCCCTCAGAGACGCCGCCCGCATGACGGCAGACGGCATGTGCGGCGAGCGTCCCGGCATATCGACTTTCGAGCGGGAGACCGGGAGTGCTTCATCAAATCATCGACCGCAGGCTGGCCGGCAAGAACAAGAGTATCGCCAACCGCGAACGCTTTCTGCGTCGCGTCAAGAACTACATTCGTCGTGCCGTCTCCGACGCGGTGCGCGACCGTAGCATCAAGGATATCCAGAGCACGCAAAGCATCACGATCCCGCGCAAGGACATCGCGGAGCCGAATTTCCGGCACGCGCCGGGCGGGCGTCGTGAATACGTGCACCCGGGCAACGAGGACTACGTCCGCGGCGACAAGATTCCGCGTCCGCAGGGCGGCTCGGGCGGCGGCGGCAGTCAGGCGAGCAACGAGGGCGAAGGGCAGGACGACTTCGTGTTCGAGCTGTCGCGCGACGAATTCATGCAGTACTTCTTCGACGATCTCGAACTGCCGCGCCTCGTGAAGACGCACCTGCTGACGGTGCCGAGCTGGAAGAACGTGCGCGCGGGCTGGTCGGCGGAAGGCACGCCGAACAACATCGACGTCGTGCGTTCGCTGAGAAGCGCGCTCGGCCGGCGCATCGCGCTCGGCTCGCCGCTCGTCAACGAATTGCGCGAGCTCGAAGCGCAGCTCGAGGTGCTGAAGCTCGACCCCGAAGACCGTCGCGCGGACATCGCGACGCTCGAGGCCGAGATTCATCATCTGAAGGGGCGCATCTGGCGGATCCCGTTCATCGATCCGTTCGATCTGCGCTACATCAATCGCGTGAAGCAGCCGCAGCCGTCGAGCCAGGCCGTGATGTTCTGCCTGATGGACGTGTCGGGTTCGATGGATGAGCAGCGCAAGGATCTCGCGAAGCGCTTCTTCATCCTGTTGTACCTGTTCCTGAAGCGCAACTACGAGCGCATCGAGGTCGTGTTCATCCGTCACCACACGCGCGCCGAGGAGGTGGACGAAGATACCTTCTTCCATTCGACCGAAAGCGGCGGCACCGTCGTGTCGAGCGCGCTCGAACTGATGCGCAAGGTGATGAACGAGCGCTACTCGCCGAGCGAGTGGAACATCTACGGCGCGCAGGCGTCCGACGGCGACAACTGGACCGACGATTCGCCGAAGTGTCGCAAAATCCTGGAAGAGGATATCCTCACGAAGACGCGCTATTTCGCGTATATCCAGGTTGCCCCGGAAGAGCAGAACCTGTGGCTGGAGTACGCGCAGCTGGCGTTGTCGCAACCGCACCTCGCGATGAAGAAAGCCGAATCGGCTGCCGACATTTACCCGGTGTTTCGCGAATTGTTCGAAAAGCAGGTGGAAATGTCATGACGACCCGCCACCTGCACAACGAGTCGCGCGGCTACGCGCCGCGCCCTTCCGGCGACGCCACGGCCGGTCCTGCCGCATCGCAGCAAAGCGGCCGGGTCGAACCGGCGCCGCCGGCCGCCGACTTGCCCGGCTCCGGGCAGAAGGAAGCGCGTATGAACGTTGCCGAACGCAAGCCGCTGCCGTGCCCGTCCGACTGGACGTTCGAACTGCTCGAGGAATACGACACGCACATCTCGCAGGTCGCCGAGCAATACGAGCTCGATATCTATCCGATCCAGCTCGAACTGATCAGCGCCGAGCAGATGATGGACGCGTACGCATCGGTCGGGATGCCGGTCAACTATCGCCACTGGTCGTTCGGCAAGCACTTCCTCGCGACCGAGAAGAGCTATCGCCGCGGCCAGATGGGCCTCGCGTACGAAATCGTCATCAACTCGAACCCGTGCATCGCGTATCTGATGGAAGAGAACACGATGACGATGCAGGCGCTCGTCATCGCGCACGCGGCATACGGGCACAACTCCTTCTTCAAGGGCAACTACCTGTTCCGGCTGTGGACCGACGCGCACGCGATCATCGACTACCTCGTGTATGCGAAGAACTACGTCGCCGAATGCGAGGAGCGCTACGGCCTCGATCGCGTCGAGGAACTGCTCGATTCGTGCCATGCGCTGATGAACTATGGCGTCGACCGCTACAAGCGGCCGCAGAAACCGTCGCTGTCGAAGGAGGCCGCGCTGCGGCGCGAGCGCGAGGCGTATCTGCAGTCGCAGGTCAACGAGCTGTGGCGCACGCTGCCGGGCAAGAAGCCCGAGCAGATGGAGGAACAGGAGGAACGCTATCCGCCGGAGCCGCAGGAGAACCTGCTGTATTTCGCGGAGAAGAACGCGCCGCTGCTCGAGCCGTGGGAGCGGGAAGTGATCCGCATCGTGCGCAAGATCGGCCAGTACTTCTATCCGCAGCGGCAGACGCAGGTGATGAACGAGGGTTGGGCGACGTTCTGGCACTACACGCTGCTGAACACGCTGTACAACCAGGGCAAGCTGGAAGACGGCTTCATGATGGAGTTCCTGCATTCGCACAGCAACGTGGTCTACCAGCCGCCCGTGACGAAGCCGTACTACAACGGGATCAACCCGTATGCGCTCGGCTTCTCGATGATGAGCGACATCCGCCGGATCTGCGAAGCACCGACGGAAGAGGACTACAAGTGGTTTCCGGGGATCGCGGGCACCCCGTGGCTGCCGGCGATGCACTACGCGATGCGCAACTTCAAGGACGAGAGCTTCATCGCGCAGTACCTGTCGCCGAACCTGATCCGCGAGATGCGGCTGTTCTCGGTGCTCGACGACGACATGCGCGATTCGCTCGAGGTGTCGGCGATCCACGACGAGGCCGGATATCAATACGTGCGCCAGGCGCTGTCGCGGCAGTACGACATCCATCATCGCGAGCCGAACATCCAGGTCTGGGCCGTGAACACGCGCGGCGACCGTAGCCTCACGCTGCGCCACTTCATGACCGACAACCGCCATCTGTCGAACGACAGCGAAGAAGTGCTCAAGCACATGGCGCGACTCTGGCAGTTCGACGTGTTCCTGGAAAGCGTCGACGAGGCCGGTACCGTGCGCAAGCGCTACGAGTGCCGCTACGTGCCGCCCGAGGTGCGCATCTGAATCGCTCGCCTCCACAGAGCTTGCATCGGACGCCAGCCTCAGGGCTGGCGTTTTCATATGACGAACGGGAAAGCACGAGAAAATTTTTCTACATCCGGACGAACCCGGAAAGCCTGTTACTTTACATTTCGCTAAAATCCCGTAGCGCCGTGGCACCGGAACCGGTGCCACGGCGACCGCACGCGGCGGCCCCAGGTCGTCTCGCCCAGAAAGCACTAAAAGGAACAGACCAACCCATGGACGTCCAGACCGACCAAGCTGCGCTGTCCGCGCATGACACCCGGCGGCGCGTGTTCGCCATCGTCGGCGCCTCATCGGGCAACCTCGTCGAGTGGTTCGACTTCTATATCTACTCGTTCTGCGCGCTGTACTTCGCGCCGGCGTTCTTCCCGAGCGGCAACTCCACGACGCAGCTGCTGAACACGGCCGGCGTGTTCGCGGCCGGCTTCCTGATGCGTCCGATCGGAGGCTGGCTGTTCGGCCGCATCGCCGATCGTCACGGCCGCCGCGCGGCGATGATGATCTCGGTGCTGATGATGTGCGGCGGCTCGCTCGTGATCGCGGTCCTGCCGACCTATGCACAGATCGGCGCGCTCGCGCCGGCGCTGCTGCTGGTCGCGCGCCTGTTCCAGGGGCTGTCGGTGGGCGGCGAATACGGCACGAGCGCGACCTACATGAGCGAGGTCGCGTTGAAGGGGCGGCGCGGCTTCTTTGCGTCGTTCCAGTACGTGACGCTGATCGGCGGCCAGCTGTGCGCGCTGCTGGTGCTCGTGATCCTGCAGCAGACGCTGTCGACTGACGAACTGAAGGCGTGGGGCTGGCGCATTCCGTTCGTCTGCGGCGCGGCGGCCGCGCTGATCTCGCTGTACCTGCGCAAATCGCTCGACGAGACGTCGACGAGCGCATCGCGCGACAAGAAGGACGCGGGCACGATCCGCGGCGTGTGGCAGCACAAGGGCGCATTCTTCACGGTGGTCGGCTTCACGGCCGGCGGCTCGCTGATCTTCTACACGTTCACGACGTACATGCAGAAGTACCTGGTGAACACGGCCGGCATGCATGCGAAGACGGCCAGCAACGTGATGACCGTCGCGCTGCTCGTCTACATGCTGATACAGCCGGTGTTCGGCGCGCTGTCCGACAAGATCGGCCGCCGCACGTCGATGATCCTGTTCGGCACGTTCGCGGTGATCGGCACGGTGCCGCTGATGCACACGCTGAAGACAGTGACGAGCCCGACGGCCGCGTTCGTGCTGATCACGATCGCGCTGGCGATCGTCAGCTTCTACACGTCGATCAGCGGCCTCATCAAGGCCGAGATGTTCCCGCCCGAAGTGCGCGCGATGGGCGTCGGCCTGTCGTATGCGGTCGCGAACGCGCTCTTCGGCGGCTCGGCCGAGTACGTCGCGCTGTGGTTCAAGTCGGTCGGCAGCGAGGAAACCTTCTACTGGTACGTGACGGCGCTGTGCGCGGTGTCGCTGATCGTGTCGTGGCGGATGCGCGACCCGAGCAAGGAAGGGTATCTGCGTCACGAGCCGTGATCGCGCGCGGCGCTGCCCGACCATCCGGCCGGCGCAGCCCGGCGCGCCACCAGCGGCGTCCCGCCATTGCGGCGGGGCGCCGTTTTTTTTTGCAGCGGACTGGCCACGTTCGTACGAAGCCGTGCAAGCGTATCGACGCGCACGCGATATCGATATGGCGATCCGTTCGTTGTCGTCGGCCGCCGATCCTTTTATTCTGAACCCGTAGTTCGTGTGACACCTCCTTGACTGGGATTCGCGCCCGCTGCTTGCAGCGGGCGTCTTTTTGCGTGCTGCGTCCGTTGGCCGGGCGACGAACGTGGATGCCGGCCCGGCTCCGGTCCGGAACGATGCGCTTGGGACAAGTTCGTAACGATGTCTGCGTCGATGCGAATCGCTTGAAGAAACGCGGGCATCGCAATGATGCCCCGGGGCACAATGCGAATTCCGATTGCCAGCATGCTGCGATATGCGCAGTTAATTCGTTAGCGGAAGAATCGGGGTGCGGCGCACTCGCCTCATACGATTTGTCAAATTTTCGATTTTCATCAATAGAACATTCTTGATCAATCGATTTTCGAGATAATTGATCGATGTCATTTTGAATGGATTTGATGATTTTTTGATGGTTTCGTGCGCTCTGCGATGAAGGTGCCGACTCGACCGCATTTCGCGCCGTTGTCGGAAGCCGATTCGAGAATCGTGCGCATGATGCCTGTCCGAACGCGCGGATGGTCGTGGCCACGCCGGGGTGCCGGCCTATCGATTCGGCGCAATCATTCGAATTTCTCCTGATTGGATAAATGAATCAGATATTTCTTACTCGTACGATATCGAGAAATCGTCAGGGTAAATAGAATGGGCGATCGTCATTTTTTCGGATTGAATCATCCAGTCTTCCGGAATAAGGCGATCCGATCCGTATCGCAGGCAGTCGGCCGAACGGCTGAATGTCCGCGTGTCGATCGGTCTGTTCCGAGAAAAATCGTCCATTTTTAGAGGAATTCAACGATGAAAATGAATCTGCTTCGGAGTTGCGTTGCAGCGGGTATCGCGAGTGTCGCACTGGTGCCGTCGGTTTCCCACGCATTCGACGGCCAGCTCGATTTCTACGGCAGCATCTCCGACGTCACCTGCAACATCAATGGCCAGGCGCCCGGCGCCGGCAACCGGAAGGAGGTGCAGCTCGGCGATCGCATCAGCCCGAGCACCTTCAACAAGATCGGTGCGACGTCGACGCCCGTCCCGTTCAGCCTGGCTATCGGCGGCAATACGGGCTGCACCAACGGTACGAAGGTCGTGATCGAATTCGATCCGGTGTCGGTCAACATCAATCCGGCGACCGGCAACCTGAAGCTCATCGGCACCAAGCCGGCGGAAGGCGTCGAGATCCAGATCAGCGACGCGGGTAACGGAAAGGCAGGCAAGATCATGCTCGGCAAGCCGCAGGACATCGGGGACGCGCAGATCGCGCTCGTCGAGAACAACGTCGCAACGCTGACCTATGCGGCGTCGTACGTATCGACGGCTGCGCCGGATGCAATCAAGACCGGTTCGGGCAACTCGTTCATCCGCTATATGCTTGCTTACCACTGATCGGTGCATTTCCAGTTCCACGTCATGATCTTGTCAATTCGTTATCCTTATTTGCAAGTCGTGGCCGGTGTCATGGCGTGGGCCGCCTGCGCCACGCTGGCGCAGGCGGCGCTTTTGCTGGACGGTACCCGGGTGGTTTTCCCCGAGCACGCTCGCGACGTGACGGTCCGGATGGAAAATTCCGGCACCGAACCGGTACTCGCACAGAGCTGGATCGACGACGGTCGCGCCAACGTTCCGCCCGAACAGATGCGCACGCCGTTCGTGGTTGCGCCGACACTGGTTCGCGTCGAAGCGGGGAGGGGCGCCGTGCTGCGCATTACGAACATGCAGGCGCAGTTGCCCGTCGACCGTGAATCGGTGTTCTGGCTGAATGTGCTCGAAGTGCCGACGGTACGGCAAGACACCGACAACCAGCTGCGCTTCGCGTTCCGAACCCGCATCAAGATGTTTTACCGGCCCGCGTCGCTCGCGAACGACGTCGAAACGGCACAGGAAAAGCTGGTCTGGAAGGTGTCGGCCGACGCGTCGCACGCAGGCGGACGGCAGATCTCGCTCGAGGTTTCCAATCCGACACCGTATTACGTGTCGTTCGGGATGGTCGAGGGCGACGTCAGCGGCACGTTCATCCCGGCCGGTGGCGGGATGGTCGCGCCATTCGGCTCCCAGCGCTTCCCGTTGCCGGGCGCTGCCGCGCAGTCGCATCGCCCGACGGCCGTGCGCTACATGACCATCGACGACTATGGCGGGCGCAGCACGATAACCAAAAAATTGACCGACTGAGCAGTCCGTACACGCAACGCATCCAGAAGGCACCATCCGGCATGCCGACATCGAGACATCGATTTGGCATGCGAACTAACTGAATCAACATGCGCAGTTCAGCAGGTATCCAATCTTCATGCGCGTCAGGGCTTGCCCCGCGGCTTCCGCAGCGGCCTTGTCTGCTGGCGGTCGCTTCCGTGTTCGCGTCGGTCGCGGTGACGTCGGGTACGAACGCCGTCGCGGATACGGTCGACACGGTCGCGCGGGAAGATGCGCGCCGCGCGGCCGCAAGCGCATCGCCGGCTGCACCGGCGGCCGGCGAGCCGCACTTCGACGATTCGATGCTGATGCATGGCCCGGACAGCGAGCCGATCGATACGACACCGTTCGAGCGTCCGAATGCCGTCGCGCCGGGTGTGCATCGTGCGGACCTGATCGTCAACGGGCAGTGGCGCGGCGTGGAAGACATCACGTTCCGTCGCGACGCGCGTGGCGACGTACTGCCGTGCTACGACCGGACGCTGCTGCAGCGGGCCGGCGTCGACCTCGACCGAAGCGCGCGGGGTCAGGACGGCAGCCAGCCGCCGAATCCGATGCCCGACGGGCCGATTTGCGATGCGCCGTCCCGGTATGTGCCCGGCGCCGCGCTGTCGTTCGATGCGGCCGAGCAGAAGCTGTATCTGACGGTACCGCAGTTCTACATGCGGCTCGCCAGCCAGAGTACCTACGTCGATCCGGCAAACTGGACGAACGGCGTGCCGGCCGCGTGGCTGAACTACAACGCCAGCGTGTTCACGACGCGTTCCAGCGGCTACGAATTCTCGCAGCTCTACACGGGCCTCTCGATGGCCGCGAGCGCCGGGCGGTTCCGGATTCGCCACAACGGCAACCTCACCTGGTCGCAGCGCGGCGGCGCCCGCTATCAGCGCGGCTACGTCTACGCGCAAACCGATCTGCCCGACTGGCGCGCGCAACTGCTCGCCGGCGAAAGCTCGACGAGCGGCGCGCTGTTCGACGCCGTGTCGTTTCGCGGCGTGCAGCTCGCGAGCGACGACCGGATGCTGCCCGACGAGCAGCGCTACTACGCGCCGGTCGTGCGCGGTGTCGCGCAATCGAATGCCAAGGTATCGATCTACCAGCGCGGCTATCTCGTTCACGAGACGACCGTCGCACCGGGACCGTTCGCGATCGACAACCTGCAGGCGATGAGCTACGGCGGCGACCTGAACGTGACGGTGACGGAGGCCAACGGCGAAACACGCAGCTTCGTGGTTCCGTTCGCGACGACGGTCCAGCTGCTGCGTCCAGGCAGCACACGGTTCAGCGCGATGGCGGGGCAGGCGATCGAACTCGGCGGTGACATCGGCACGCAGTACGTCGGCCAGTTCACCGTGCAGCGTGGCGTCAGCAACGCGGTGACGGCCTACGGCGGCGCCGCGTTCGCGAACCGCTACCAGTCGATGCTGATGGGTGTCGCGCTCAATACGTCGATCGGCGGCTTCGCGGCGGACGTCACGATCGCGCGGACCCAGCCGCGAGGCAGCGAGCGTCTGACCGGCTCGAGTATCCGCGTGTCGTACAGCAAGAACCTGCCGAACAGCGGCACGAACTTTTCGCTGCTCGCGTATCGCTACTCGACGAAAGGCTATCTCGGCCTGCGCGACGCGTTGCTGCTGAACGGCCAGAGCGACCAGGGCGCGGGCGCCGCGTCGTTTTCGCGGCTGCGCAATCGGGTCGATCTCAACGTGAGTCAGCAGATCGGGCGGTCGGGCAACCTCTATGCGAACGGATCGGCGCTCAGCTACTGGGCGGGAGGCGGGCAGTCGCTCAGCTTCACGCTCGGCTACAGCACGCAGTGGCGCGACGCCACGGTGACCGCGTCGGTACAGCGCGTGCGCAACCTGTCCGCGCGGGAGCCGTCGTTCGGCGGCGGGGCGGGCAGCACGCTCGCGAGCCTGAACGTATCGATTCCGCTGGGGCGCAACGCGCGGCGCGCACCGATCTTCAGCACGCTGATGACGCACGACAGCAGCGCCGGTACGAGCGCCACGGCGAGCCTGGCGGGCCGATTCGGCGAGCAGAACGACGGATCGTACTCGTTGTCGTCGAGCTACGACGGCAACAACCGGGCGTCGTCAGGCAGTTTCGGCGTCGGCTATCAGCGGCCGGCCGTGTCGCTGTCGGCGAATCTCGGCATCGGGCGCGACTACCAGCAGGCGTCGGCGAGCGCGACGGGCGGCCTGGTGCTGCACCCGGGCGGCCTGACGCCGGCCCCCACGTTGAGCGAGACCATCGGTGTCGTGCACGCGCCAAACGCGCGCGGCGCACTGGTTGCGAACACGAGTGCACGCGTCGACCGCTTCGGTTACGCGATCGTGCCGAGCCTCATTCCGTATCAGCTCAACAAGATCGACATCGATCCGAAGGACGTCCCCGAGGACGTCGAACTGAAGACCGTGTCGCACAGCGTTGCGCCGCGCTCGGGTTCGATCGTCATGCTGTCGTACGACACGCTGAAGGCGCGTGCGCTGCTGATCGACGCGCAGATCGACGACGGCCGGCCGCTGCCGTTCGCCGCGCGCGCGTTCGACGCGCGCACCGATGCTGCGCTCGGCGTGGTCGGGCAGGGCAGCCGCCTGTTCGTGCGCAGTGCCGAACACGACGGCCGAATTCGCGTCGAGTGGGGCACGCGCGCGGATCAGCAGTGCGTGATCGATTACGCGGTGCCGGCTGCGCAGCGTTCGGGAAGTGGCTACGTGACGCTGGAGGGCATCTGCCGCGCGGCGACGGTGATGCCGAGGGCGGCCGTACCGTCGACCGGCGGTATCGAGGAGCGCTAACCCAATGCACGGCTCGGCCTTTCGTTTCGCTTCCGTTATCCGCGCGTTGCCGCGCCGCCGTTTGCATGGGCGGCCCGGCGCCGGTCGCATCGTGCGCGCGGCGGTGCTGGCCTGCGTCGCGAGTATCGGCACGGTCCGGTGCGACGCGGCGTTGTCCGTGATCGGCACCCGCTTCGTTTATCCGGGCGATGCGCGCGCACTGACGATCTTCGCGCGCAACAGCGGGGACGCCCCCATTCTCGTCCAGGCCTGGCTCGACGATGGCGATGCGAACGCCGACCCAAGCCGCTTGCGTGTGCCGTTCGTCGTCGCGCCGCCGCTCGCCCGGCTCGATCCGGGGCAGCCGCTGTCGATCCGTGTGCAGTCCATCGGCGGCAGTCTCGCCGCGGACCGCGAGTCCTGTTTCTGGATCAACCTGCTCGAAGTACCGCCGGCCGCGCCGGCGGGCGACCACGCGCTGCGCCTCGCGTACCGGCTCCGGATGAAGCTGCTGGTTCGGCCGCCCGGTCTCGACGGCGATCCGGACGACGCACCGAACCGTCTCGCATGGACGCACGCCGGCACGAAGGCGGCAGCGTCGATCGTCGCGCTCAATCCCACGCCGTACTACGTGACGCTGACGCGCGTGTTGCTGAACGGCGAGCGTGCGGTGCCGGCGAACACGGCGACGGATATCGCGCCGTTCGGCCGGGTCGAGATCCCGATCGGCACGCAGGCGGGCGCGGGGCCGGGCGAGATCGTGTTCGACGCCGTCGACGACAGCGGTGCAACGCATCAATACCGGGTGCGGCTCGCGCCGCCGTGACCGACGGCGCGTGAAGGCTTGTAGTACCCGTCCTGCCGCGGGCATCGGCAGGGATTCGACCACAACAAGGAAAAACGAAAGTGAACAAGACCTATTCTTTGATATGGAACGACGCGCAAGGCGCCTGGCAGGTCGCCTGCGAACGAGTACGCAGGCGAGGCAAGTCCTCGACGCGCGCACGTGTCGTCGCGATGGTGGCACTGCTCGCCGGCGGCGCGGCGACGTCTGCGAATGCGCTGCCGACAGGCGAGAAGATCATCTCGGGGAAAGGCGACATTCACCGTTACGACAACGGGCAGCAGATGTCGGTCAACCAGCATAGCGACAAGCTGGTGACGGACTGGCAAACGTTCAACATCGACAAGGGGGAGCGTGTCACGTTCAACCAGCCGTCCGCGGCGTCGATCGCGCTGAACCGGGTCGTCGGCCAGGACGGCAGCGCAATCTACGGCAATCTCGATGCGAACGGCCGCGTGTTCCTCGTCAACCCGAACGGCATCCTGTTCGGCAAGAACGCGCAGATCAATGTCGGCGGGCTGGTGGCGACGACCCTGGATATCAGGAACGAAGACTTCGACGCGGGCCGCTACCGGTTTTCCGGCCAGTCGCCGAGCGAAGTGCAGAACTTCGGCAATCTCGTGGCGGCCGACGGCGGCGCGATCGCGCTGCTTGGCGCGAAAGTCGTCAACAAGGGGATCGTCCAGGCCCAGATGGGCACCGTCGCGCTGGGTGCGGGCAGCGACGCCACGCTGAACTTCGACGGCAGCAAGCTGCTCAGCGTCCAGATCGACCAGGGGATCGTCAACGCGCTGGTCAGCAACGAGCAGTTGCTGAGGGCCGACGGCGGGCAGGTGCTGATGAGCGCGAAGACCGCCGATACGCTGCTGCGCACGGTCGTCAACAACCAGGGCGTCATCGAGGCGCGCACGCTCAGGAATGCAGCGGGCCGGATCTCGCTGGACGGTCACGATGCCGGCACCGTCAACGTCGCGGGCGTGCTCAACGCGAGCGCGACGACGCCGGGCAACGGCGGCATGGTCGAAACCCGCGGCGCCGACGTGAAGGTGGCACTCGGCGCGATGGTCGACACGCGCGCGACCAACGGGCGTGTCGGCACCTGGCGCATCGCGTCGTCCGACGTGTCGGTCAAAGCGGGTGCGAACCAGCCTGGCACGATCGTCGCCGACACGCTGTCGCGCAATCTCGCGACCACCGATGTCGAACTGGTCGCCGAGCGCGGACAACTTTCGGTCGACGGGCCGGTGACGTGGGCCAGCGGCAACCGATTGACGCTGGCCAGCCGGCAGGGCGACGTGTCGGTCAACGGCGCGCTGCGCGCGACGGGCGCGAATGCGCGGTTGGCCATCGACGCGAAGCAGAACGTGCGGATCGCGGCCCCGATCGCGCTGACCGGCGCGAACGCGCTGCTGACACTCGACTACGGTGTCGCGCACTCGCTCTCCGGCGGCGCGGCCGTGACGCTGTCGGGGGCCGGCGCCGGTTTCGAATCGAACGGTTATCGCTATACCGTGGTCCAGAATCTGCAGCAGTTGCAGGCTGTCGATGCGAATCTCGACGGGCTGTACGTGCTTGGCAACGACATCGCCGGTTCCTATTACTACGGCACCGCGTTCAAGACGATCGGTTCGGGCGCGTCGTTCGCTGGCGTGTTCGACGGCCTCGGCAACACGATCAGCAACCTCACCATCGCGAGCAGCAATGCGTATGCCGGGCTGTTCGGCCGCAACACCGGCACGCTCGCCAACCTCAACCTGAAGTCGTTGCGTGTCAGCGCTGCGTCGGGCGTCGGTCCGGTGGCCATCGGCGGGCTGGTAGGCGAAAACGCCGGCAAGATCTCGAACGTGACCGCGACGGGTATGCAGGTGAGTGCCGGCGCCAGCCGCAACAATGCGCTGGGCGGTATGGTCGGCATCAATAGCGGCGAGATTTCCCGGACGTCGTATTCGGGATCGGTAACGGGCAACAGCATGTCGGACGCCGTCGGCGGCCTGGTCGGCGAGAACCGCCTGGATCAGCTTGCCGGCATCGTGTCCGACAGCGAGTCCAACGCGACCGTATCCGGCGGCGCATCGAACCGCGCGTCGATCGGCGGTCTCGTCGGCGTGAACCGGGGCGGTGAAATTCTGCGCTCGACGAGTCGCGGCACCACATCCGGCACCACATCCGGCTACAACCTCGCCGGCGTGAACGTCGGCGGGCTCGTGGGTGCGAACCTGCTCGGCAAGATCGTCGACGGATCGGCGCTGGGGCGCGTGACGGGCGGCTCAAGCGGCACGGCAGGCGGGTTCGTCGGAAACAATACCGGCACGATCACCGGTTCGAGTGCGAGCGGTGTCGTGGATGGCCGATACGCGCAGGCAATCGGCGGCTTCGTCGGGCTGAACCAGGGCAACGTGGCCGACAGCAAGGCGCTGGGCACCGTCTCGAGCTCATCGACAGGTTCGACGGGCGGTTTCGTCGGCATCAATCTCGGCGACAACGCGTTCATCGACATGGCGGAAGCGCATGGTGCGGTAACGGGTGGTCAGGGCGCCAATGGCGGTTTCGTCGGCAGTCATCTCGGCGGCCGGATTGCTCACGCGGTCGCACGCGGCAAGACGACGGGCGGCAGTTACAGCAAGACGGGCGGCTTCGTCGGCAGCAACGAGGCGGAATTGGCCAACGTCGACGCGAGCGGCGACGTGTCGGCCGGTGCCGGCGCGTCGGTGGGCGGGTTCGCCGGCGCGAACACGCGGTTCGGCAAGATCGAGGCCGCGTCGGCAACCGGCAACGTGACGGGCGGCTCGTCGAGCACGGTGGGCGGGTTCGCAGGCGAAAACCTCGGCACGATGCGCGACGTATCGGCGTCGGGGACGGTCGGCGCGGGCTACTACGGTGCGACGCTCGGCGGCCTGGTCGGTGTGAACGCGGGGCTCGTCGAGCGCGCTGCCGCAAGCGGGCGGGTCAACGGCTCGTCGAGCCAGACCTTCGGCGGCCTCGTTGGCATCAACCGGGGCATCTTCCGCAACAGCGTCACGTCCGGCGAGGCTGCGCTGCAGAAGATTGCCGGTCTCAATCTCGGTGTGATCGAGTAATGCAGCAGGCGGCGGGCGAGCATGGCCGGCGCCCGCCGCCGATTCAACGGGAGGGCAGCATGAAGACGATTCGACGGCGCCGGCTCGGGCGAGTCGGCCGGGTGATGCGTCGCCTGGCGACGGCGGGATACATCCTCGCATTCGGCACGCACGCAATGGCGCAAGGCGGCAGTGGTGCGTCCGCGCTGGATTGCACGTTCAGCAACCCCGAAGCGTCGTCCTGGCGCATGATTACGCCGTTGACGAGTACGACGCCGGTCGGCGCGATCCTGTATCAACGCACTGTTTCGCTGATGGTCTCGTTCACGTACGGCAACGCGGCGACCGAGCACGAACTGGTGAGTGCCGCACACTGGATGCCGGGCAGCATCGTCGCCGACGGTGTTGCGCAGACGAACGTGAACGGGATCGGCTTCAAGTGGGCCGGCGTGTCAGACGACAGCAACGAGCGCACGCTGCAGCAAGGTGCACTGCCGGTGGTAACCGCAAAGACCGCACTCGTTCGATCGGGAGGAACCGGCAACGATATACGGATGGCGCGCTTCCGGCAGTTTCTGGTGCTCGACAAGCCTGTCTCGCAGCTGCCGCAGGGCAAGCTGATCATCAAGAACCTGCCGGGCAATCCGACCGTCGCGATTTATGCGATCGACTTTCCGAAAGGCGTCGCGTCGATCGGCAGCTCGGTGACGGTGCCGGAGCAGACGACGCCGCCCAACCTGTGCAAGCAAGTGAAGACCTTTGTCGGCGTGGGCAACGTCTGCATCGGCAGCGAGTGCGAGATCCATGTGCCGAACCGGTGCGAGATCCAGTCGAACATGATCGTGCCGGTGGCGCTCGGCAACTTCGCGATCAGCAATTTTCCCAGCGTGAACGCGATGTCGAAGCCGGTCAGCTTCGATATCGCGCTCAGCCAGTGCGCGGCAGCGGCAAAGCCGTCGATCAGCTTCCGCGACAAGGCCGCGCAGCCGAATCCGGACAAGACGCTGTTGCAACTGAGCGCGCCGGCCGGGCAGACGATCGCGCGCGGGTTCAACATCGTGATGACGAATGCGCTGACCGGCGAGCGGATTGCGTACGGCGAGCCGGGCGCGGCCACGAACTATCCGATGCGCCGTACCGGCGACATGGCCGTGATGCCGTTGCGCGCGCAGTACATTCGCACCGGTGCGGATGCCGAGCTGCAGCCCGGCTATGCCGGCGGCGGCGCGGAATTTTCGTTTACGTTTCCGTGAAGGCGACGCGCGGTTCGGCGCTCAGGCCGGCGCCGGCCCGGCGTCATCACGAAACCCGCTGAGCAAAGCACCATTTGTTGGTTCGGATTCGCCGCACGCGCTGATACGTTAGCGGCTTCGCGACACCACACTTCGTCGCGATGTTCCTCGAACCGGCCGCCGCGCGATCCGCGGCGGCCTTCATGACAAATCAGGTCGTGCTCGTGAAAATCCACACTCTCGCTACGTGGCTCGTCGGGGCTGCGCTCGTTACCGCAGGCACGGTCGCGCATGCGGACCGTCTCGACGACATCAAGAAGGCCGGCGTGCTGCGCGTCGCGACGTTCGACAGCAACCCGCCGTTCGGTTATGTCGATGCGAAGAACAACCACATCGTCGGCCTCGACGTCGATTATGCGAAGGCACTCGCCGACAAGCTCGGCGTAAAGCTGCAACTCCAGCCGACCAACCCCGCGAACCGCATTCCGTTCCTGACGTCCGGCAAGGTCGATCTCGTGCTTGCGAACTTCACGATCACCGACGAGCGCGCGAAGCAGGTCGACTTCAGCATTCCGTATTTCTCGTCGGGCCAGCAGTTTCTCGCGAAGAAGGGCGTGCTGAAATCGGCCGACCAGTTGAACGGCCTGCGCGTCGGCGCGGACAAGGGCACGACGAACGAGATCACGCTGCGCGAGAAATTCCCGAAGGCGACGATCGTCGCGTACGACGACACGCCGTTCGCATTCGCCGCGCTGCGCGCCGGCAACGTGCAGGCGATCACGCAGGACGGCCCGAAGCTGATCGGCCTGCTCGCGAACGTGCCCGACAAGCAGAACTACGAGATCCCGGCCTTCACGATCTCGAACGACTACATGGGCGTCGGCGTGCCGAAGGGCGAGACACGCCTGCTCGGCTTCGTCAACGACACGCTGAAGGGGCTCGAGGCGAATGGCCGCGCCGTGCAAATCTACGACGCATGGTTCGGGCCGACGACGAAGACGCCGCTCACGCGCATCTTCCGCATCGGCGACAAGACCTGAGCCGCGTCGCACGCGCGCCGCGATTTGCCGGAACATCGGCATCGCGGCGCTTTCCGTTTTGTTCCGATCGCGTGCTTAGCGCACGTCCCTCAGCATGCTCGGGTTGGCTCCCAAATATCTGTCCTGGCTCTGGCAGGGTTTCCTGCTGACACTCGGCCTCGCGGCCGCGTCGGCGGTCGCCGCGACCGCCGGCGGGCTGCTGCTCGCGGTCATGCGGCATGCGCGCGGCAGGGTGCTGCGCACGGCGGCCGCCGCATACGTCGTCGCGTTCCGCAACACGCCGCTGCTCGTGCAGTTGCTGTTCTGGTATTTCGGCGTCGCGTCGTTGCTGCCCGACACGTGGATCGCGTGGCTGAACGCGCGCCATGAAGGGAGCGCGGGCCCGCTCACGCTCGCATGGCCATCGTTCGAATTCGTCGCGGGCTGGGTCGGGCTGAGCGCATACACGGCCGCGTTCGTCGCCGAGGAATGCGAAGCCGGCCTGCGCGGCGTGCGCCGCGCGCAACATGACGCGGCAGCCGCGCTCGGCCTCACGCCGATGCAGTCGCTGCGCTACGTGGTATTGCCGCAGGCCGTGCGCATCGCGCTGCCGCCGCTGTTCGGCCAATACATGAATCTCGTGAAGAACTCGTCGCTCGCGATGGCGATCGGCGTGGCCGAGCTGTCGTATGCGTCGCGGCAGGTCGAAACGGAAACGTTCAAGACCTTCGCCGCGTTTGGCGTCGCGACCGTGCTCTACGTCGCTGCAGTGGCCGCGATCGAGGCCGGTGCGTACGCGGCCACGCAATGGCGCGACCGGCTCGGGGCGGGGCGTTGACGATGGACTTTTCGCTGCTGCTCGCCAACCTGCCGTATCTGCTCGTCGGCGCGTTCCCGGAAGGCCCGCTCGGCGGCGCCGCGCTGTCGCTGGTGCTTGCGATCGCGTCGGCCGTTGCGTCGGCGGGGTTGGGGGTGGCGCTCGGCGTCGCGATGGCGCTTGCGCGTGGCCCCGTGCGCGTGCTGCTGCTCGCGTTCATCGGGTTCTTCCGTGCCATTCCGGTGCTGATGCTGATCTTCTGGACGTACTTCCTGATGCCCGTGCTGCTGCACATGGATGTGCCGGGGCTCGCGACGGTCGTCTGCGCGCTCGCGCTCGTCGGCGGCGCGTATCTCGCGCATGCGGTGCACGCGGGCATCGTCGCCGCCGGTGACGGGCAATGGCAGGCCGGGCTGTCGCTCGGGCTCACGCGCTGGCAGACGGTACGCCATGTGCTGCTGCCGCAGGCGATCCGGATCATGACGCCGTCGTTCGTCAACCAATGGGTCGCGCTCGTGAAGGACACGTCGCTCGCGTATATCGTCGGCGTGCCGGAACTGTCGTTCGTCGCGACGCAGGTGAACAACCGGCTGATGGTGTATCCGGCGCCGATCTTCCTGTTCGTCGCGGCGATCTATCTGGTGCTGTGCACGTCGCTCGACGGTGCGGCACGCTGGCTGTTGTCGCGCGGCTTGCGTGCGGAGCGCGTCGAGCGGGCGACGACCGGACGCACGGAGCCCGCGCGGTGAGCGTGCGCAGCGGCCGTGGTGAACGGCCGGTGACGAAACCTCAGTGAATATCCACCGCGGACAGCACTCCGGGCAGGTCGGGCCCGGCGTGCGGTACGGACAAGAACGGTAGATGGCCGGCCGCCGGCGCCGCAGCGTCCGGCGCGACGGCGGGCGGCACGCGCATCACGACGCCGAATAGTGCGTGTTGAAGACCGCGCGCAGCGTCGACGAGTCGGTCGCGAAGTCGCCCCACAGCGGGCCGTCGTTTTGCGCGAACGCGAACGGCGAAGTCTTGATCGACGCGAGGCGGAAGCGCCATTGCGCGGCTTCCTGACGGAACGCGGTGCGCTGCATGTCGGACAGCCCCGTCTGCGCGTTCGCGAGCGCGACGAGCGGATCGACCGGATCGTTCGCGACGCGCACCTCGAAGTGCAGGTGCGGGCCGGTGGCCGCGCCGGTCATGCCGACCGAGCCGATGCGCTGGCCTTGCTTCACGGTTTCGCCGGTCTTCAGCCCGCGCGCATATGCGGACAGATGGGCGTAGTAGGTCGAATAGCCGTCCGCGTGATCGACGATCACGTAGCGGCCGTAGCCGTCCGGATCGGTGCCGACGAACGACACGACGCCATCGGCCGCCGCGTTGACGGGCGTGCCGGACGGCGCGGCGAGATCGACGCCCGTATGGAACGCCATCGCCTGCGACAGCGGGTGCACGCGTTCGCCGAAGAACGAGCTGATGCGCGTCCACTTGACGGGCATCGTGAACGCGGCCGCCTCGAGCGGTGCGCCGTCGAGCGTGTAGTACGCGCCGTGGTCGGCGCCCGGTGCGCGGAACCAGATCGCACCGAACGTGCGGCCCGCGACGCGCAGCTCGAGCGCGGTGAGGTGCGGCGTGCCGTTGTTCGTGTCGTACGCGATGCGGTAGTAGTCGCCGCGCTGCGCGCTGGCGCGCATCGCGACCTTGCCGGTGACGAGATCGCCGAGCTGGATGCGCATCTCGGGCGGCACGTCGAGACGGTTCAGCGTATCGGACAGCGTGAGCTCGATGTCGCCGGCGCGCGTCCCGTGCTGGGTTTCGGGCGCCGCGAACTGGAACAGGCTCGCATAGCCGAGCATGTCGTTGCGGTGCGCGCTGAGCGGCGCGAACAGGCCCGGCTGCGGGCTGCGGTCGCCGTGTTCGTCGAGTTCGCTGCGCTCGCCCAGCGTGCGCGCGAGCTCACTCGTCACGAAATGCTGCGCGGTGGGAAACGGCGTGTCGGACAGCACGCGCTGCGGCAGCGCGGCCGTGCCCGAATCGACGGCGCCCGGCAGTTGCGAGACGGCGGGCAACGCGGCGGCGAGACCGAAGGCGGCGAGGGCGCCGAGCACGGCGGCCGGCACGAGCGCGCGCACGAGGCGCTGCGCGCGCCCGGGCGCGAAAGCATCAGGAATTGCGGCAGGCTTGACCAAAAGTGTCCACATCCAGGAAAACGGTTCAAAGAGGTGTGGGCAGGAGCCATCGGCGGCACATCCGTCGGGTGACGACGGCGGCGCGCGACGGGCGTGCAACAAAACAGGCCCCGCCAGGGGCCTGTGTCGTTTCCGTTCGACCCAACTCGCGGGGGTGCCCGCTTCGAACGGCGGCGTGAACTTTCCGGGTCGAACCCGGATTATCACGAAGACGCTAAAGAAAGATGACAGCGTCAGTCTACCGATGTTCCGCGAAATGTTAAAAATTTTAAAGAGGGTCAGCGTATTCGTTTCGCACTGCGGTAAATCGGGTTAAATCAGCATTTATTGCGCGGCTTTTCGTCAGGCAGGCAATTTTTGCGCGCGCACGCGCAGTGCGCCGGAGGTCCTGACCGCGTCGAAACCGGCGTCGAGCATCGCCTCCGCGTCGTTCCACAGATTGCCGCGCAGGCGGTTGGTCCAGATCATCGACGCGAACACGCCTTCGAGCAGCGACACGAGATGGACAGCCGCCAGGTGCACGTCGAGATCGGCGGCGATTTCGCCGGCCGCGATCGCACGGCGCAGCAACGCTTTCGTGATGCGCAGCATCTGCAGCTCGAGCAGCATGCGGCGCCGCTGCAGCGCGCCGTTCTCCTCGCTCTGCTCGCACTTCGTATAGAGGATCACCAGCACGCGCTGCATCGAGCCCGGCTCCCCGCATTGCTGCAGGTAGTGCGACGCCGCGCGGCGCAGCGTCGCGAACGCGGGCAGGCTGTCGACCGCGTCGAAGCCTTCCGAGGTTCGCGCGAACGCGCGGTCGCACAGCGCGAGACACACTTCCATCTTGTTGCGGTAGTGGCCGTAGACGGCGCCCCGCGACATCCCGGCGGCCTCGGCGAGGTCCGCCATCGCGGTTTGCGCGACGCCTTTTTCGAGCAGGACGAGCTCGGCGGCGTCGAGGATCCGGTGCTTGATGGCGAGCGATTCTTCCCGGGTCTTGCGGGCCATGGCGTGAATTTCCTTACAGTTCGCTGTCGTTTTATTGAGACAGTGTGGCGGTTGCAGGGCAACCGGATGTATTTAATCAGTCGTGACTGATTATAATCGGCCACCCTGAGCCGCCGCATTGTATCGGCGGCGAACGTTTCCGAGGTCACACATGAATAACAAACGCTCCCTCGCGCGCCGCCTCCGGCTGGCGCCCGTCGCGCTCGCGGCCATGCTGGCCGTGGCCGGATGCGGAAAGGGCGACAAGGACAAGGCGCCGGAGGCGATTCAGAACGCGACGGTCGTGACGGTGCGTCCGACGGCCGTGCCGATGACCGTCGAATTGCCGGGCCGGCTCGACGCGTATCGGCAAGCGCAGGTGCGCGCACGGGTCGCGGGCATCGTCACCGCGCGGACTTACGAGGAAGGCCAGGAAGTGAAGCAGGGCGCGGTGCTGTTCCGCATCGATCCCGCGCCGCTGAAGGCCGCGCGCGATGCCGCGCAGGGTGCGCTCGCGAAGGCGCAGGCCGCCGCGCTCGCGGCGAGCGACAAGCGCCGCCGTTACGACGACCTGGTGCGCGACCGCGCGGTCAGCGAGCGCGATCACACCGAGGCTCTCGCCGACGACACGAGGGCTAAGGCCGACGTCGCGTCCGCGAAGGCCGAGCTCGCGCGCGCGCAGCTGCAGCTCGACTATGCGACCGTCACCGCGCCGATTGCGGGCCGCGCACGACGCGCGCTCGTCACCGAGGGCGCGCTCGTCGGCCAGGACCAGGCAACGCCGCTCACGACCGTCGAGCAGCTCAATCCGATCTACGTGAATTTCTCGCAGCCGGCGGCCGACGTCGACGCATTGCGTCGCGCGGTGAAGAGCGGACACGCGACGGGGATCGCGCAGCACGACGTCACGGTGACGCTGCGGCGCGCCGACGGCACCGCCTATCCGCTGAAGGGCAAGCTGCTGTTCAGCGATCTCGCGGTCGATCCGACCACCGACACCGTCGCGATGCGCGCGCTGTTCCCCAACCCCGAGCGCGAGCTGCTGCCCGGCGCGTATGTGCGGATCGCGCTGGATGCGGCCGTCGACCAGCGGGCGATCCTCGTGCCGCGCGATGCGCTGCTGCGCACGGCCGAGCGCACGTCGGTGCGCGTGGTCGGCACGAACGGCAAGGTGAAGGACGTCGAGGTCGTCGCCGACCAGATGAGCGGACGCGACTGGCGCATCACGCGCGGCCTGTCGGGCGGCGAGCGCGTGATCGTCGACAACGCCGCGCAGTTCGCGCCCGATACCGCCGTCAAGCCCGTCGAGCAGGCATCGCCGACGAAGGCCGCGTCAGCCGCGGCCGCCCGTCAAACCTGACCGGTTCAATAGACCAACATGGCACGTTTCTTCATCGATCGCCCCGTCTTCGCGTGGGTGATCGCACTCTTCATCATGCTCGGCGGCGCGTTCGCGATCCGCGCGCTGCCCGTCGCGCAATATCCGGACATCGCGCCGCCCGTCGTCAGCATCTATGCGACGTATCCGGGCGCGTCCGCGCAGGTCGTCGAGGAATCGGTGACCGCGCTGATCGAGCGCGAAATGAACGGCGCGCCGGGGCTGCTGTATACGTCCGCGACGAGCAGCGCCGGGGCCGCGTCGCTGTACCTGACGTTCAAGCAGGGCGTCAACGCCGATCTCGCGGCCGTCGAAGTGCAGAACCGGCTGAAGACGGTCGAGGCGCGGCTGCCCGAACCGGTGCGGCGCGACGGCATCCAGGTCGAGAAGGCCGCGGACAACATCCAGCTCGTCGTGTCGCTGACGTCGGACGACGGCCGGATGACCGCCGTGCAGCTCGGCGAATACGCGTCGGCGAACGTCGTGCAGGCGCTGCGCCGCGTCGACGGCGTCGGCAAGGTGCAGTTCTGGGGCGCCGAATATGCGATGCGGATCTGGCCCGACCCGGTGAAGCTGGCCGGTCACGGCCTCACGGCGTCGGACATCGCGTCGGCCGTGCGCGCGCACAACGCGCGCGTGACGGTGGGCGACATCGGCCGCAGCGCGGTGCCGGACAGCGCGCCGATCGCGGCGACCGTGTTCGCCGATGCACCGCTGAAGACGCCGGCCGATTTCGGCGCGATCGCGCTGCGCACGCAGCCGGACGGCTCCGCGCTCCACCTGCGCGACGTCGCGCGTATCGAGTTCGGCGGCAACGACTACAACTATCCGTCGTACGTGAACGGCAAGGTCGCGACCGGCATGGGCATCAAGCTCGCGCCGGGCTCGAACGCGGTGGCGACCGAGAAGCGCGTGCGCGCGACGATGGACGAGCTGTCCGCGTATTTCCCGCCGGGCGTGAAGTACCAGATCCCGTACGAGACGTCGTCGTTCGTGCGCGTGTCGATGAACAAGGTCGTCACGACGCTGATCGAGGCCGGCGTGCTGGTGTTCCTCGTGATGTTCCTGTTCATGCAGAACCTGCGCGCGACGCTGATCCCGACGCTCGTCGTGCCGGTCGCGCTCGCGGGCACGTTCGGCGTGATGTACGCGGCCGGCTTCTCGATCAACGTGCTGACGATGTTCGGGATGGTGCTCGCGATCGGCATCCTCGTCGACGATGCGATCGTCGTCGTCGAGAACGTCGAGCGGCTGATGGTCGAGGAGGGGCTCGCGCCCTACGACGCGACCGTCAAGGCGATGCGGCAGATCAGCGGCGCGATCGTCGGGATCACCGTGGTGCTGACGTCGGTATTCGTGCCGATGGCGTTCTTCGGCGGCGCGGTGGGCAACATCTATCGGCAGTTCGCGCTGTCGCTCGCGGTGTCGATCGGCTTCTCGGCGTTTCTCGCGCTGTCGCTCACGCCCGCGCTGTGCGCGACGCTGCTCAAGCCGGTGTCCGGCGACCATCACGAGAAGCGCGGCTTCTTCGGCTGGTTCAACGGCTTCGTCGCGCGCTCGACGCAGCGATATGCGACGCGCGTCGGCGCGATGCTGAAGAAGCCGCTGCGCTGGCTGGTCGTGTACGGCGCGCTGACCGCGGCCGCGGCGCTGATGCTCACGCAATTGCCGAGCGCGTTCCTGCCCGACGAGGACCAGGGCAACTTCATGGTGATGGTGATCCGGCCGCAGGGCACGCCGCTCGCGGAAACGATGCAGAGCGTGCGCGAGATCGAATCGTATATTCGCCGCGATGAGCCGGCCGCATACACGTTCGCGCTCGGCGGCTTCAACCTGTACGGCGAAGGGCCGAACGGCGGGATGATCTTCGTCACGCTGAAGAACTGGAAGGAGCGCAAGGCCGGGCGCGATCACGTGCAGGCGATCGTCGCGCGCATCAACGAGCGCTTCGCGGGCACGGCGAACACCACGGTGTTCGCGATGAACTCGCCGGCGCTGCCCGATCTCGGCTCGACGAGCGGCTTCGACTTCCGGCTGCAGAACCGCGGCGGGCTCGACTACGCCGCGTTCAGCGCCGCGCGCGAGCAACTGCTCGCGGCGGGCGGCAAGGATCCGGCGCTCACCGACGTGATGTTCGCGGGCACGCAGGACGCGCCGCAGCTGAAGCTCGACATCGATCGCGCGAAGGCGTCGGCGCTAGGCGTGTCGATGGACGAGATCAACACGACGCTCGCGGTGATGTTCGGCTCCGACTATATCGGCGACTTCATGCACGGCACGCAGGTGCGTCGCGTGATCGTGCAGGCCGACGGGCTGCACCGGCTCGATCCGGCCGACGTGCAGAAGCTGCGCGTGCGCAACGCGGGCGGCGAGATGGTGCCGCTCGCGGCGTTCGCGACGCTGCACTGGACGCTCGGGCCGCCGCAGCTCACGCGCTACAACGGCTATCCGTCGTTCACGATCAACGGCTCGGCCGCGCCCGGCCACAGCAGCGGCGAAGCGATGGCCGCGATCGAACGGATCGCCGCGAAGCTGCCGGCCGGCATCGGCCACGCGTGGTCGGGGCAGTCGTTCGAGGAGCGGTTGTCGGGCGCGCAGGCGCCGATGCTGTTCGCGCTGTCGGTGCTCGTCGTGTTCCTCGCGCTCGCGGCGCTGTACGAGAGCTGGTCGATCCCGTTTGCGGTGATGCTGGTCGTTCCGCTCGGCGTGATCGGCGCGGTGCTCGGCGTCACGCTGCGCGCGATGCCGAACGACATTTATTTCAAGGTGGGGCTGATCGCGACGATCGGGTTGTCCGCGAAGAACGCGATCCTGATCGTCGAGGTCGCGAAGGACCTGGTCGCGCAGCGCATGTCGCTCGTCGACGCCGCGCTCGAGGCCGCACGCCTGCGGCTGCGGCCGATCGTGATGACGTCGCTCGCGTTCGGCGTCGGCGTGCTGCCGCTCGCGTTCGCGTCGGGCGCCGCATCCGGCGCGCAGATGGCGATCGGCACCGGCGTGCTCGGCGGCATGATCACGGCGACGGTGCTCGCGGTGTTTCTCGTCCCGCTGTTTTTCGTGATCGTCGGCCGCCTGTTCGACGTCGGCCCGCGCCGGCGCGGCGGCGCGCAGCCGGCGACGATGGAGGGTTCGCAGTGATGTTTGCATTGAATGCATGGGCCGCACCGAGGCTTCAGCTCGCGTTGGCCACGGCGCTCGCGCTCGCGGGCTGCTCGCTCGCGCCGCGTTACGAGCGGCCGGTGGCGCCGGTGCCGGCCAGCTATGCGACGGTCGATGGCGACACGCAGCAGGGTGCCGGGCCGGCTTCGACGGCCGACGCCGCGCTGCTCGACGACTGGCGCGCGTATTTCACCGATCCGGCGCTGCAGGCGTGGATCGATGCCGCGCTCGCGAACAATCGCGACCTGCGGATCGCGGCCGGCCGGCTCGACGAAGCGCGCGCGCTGTACGGCGTGCAGCGCGCGGACCTGATGCCGTCGGTCGACGCGAACCTCGGCTACGAACGCACGCGCCAGTACGACCCGGTCGTGCGCGAGAGCGCGGTGAGCGGGCTGTATCGCGCGGGCGTTGGCGTCAGCGCGTACGAGCTCGACCTGTTCGGCCGCGTGCGCAACCTGTCCGATGCGGCGCTCGCCGAGTATTTCGCGACGGCCGACGCGCAGCGCACGGTGCGCATCGGCGTGATTGCCGAAGTCGCGGGGGCGTACGTGTCGGAGCGATCGTTGCGCGAGCAACTGGCGCTGGCCCAGCGCACGCTCGACGCGCGCGAGCGCATCGCCGCGCTCACGCAGCGCCGCTACGCGGCCGGCACGAGCGACGCGATCGAACTGCGTTCGGCCGAGATGCTGGTCGCGTCCGCGCGCGCATCGCAGGCCGCGCTGCAGCGCGAGCATGCGCAATCGGTGCGCGCGCTGCAATTGCTCGCCGGCGATTTCGCGCGCAACGTGCCCGCCGACGGCACCGCGCTCGACACGCTCGCGATCGCGCCGGTGGCGCCCGGCGCGCCGAGCGCGCTGCTGGAGCGGCGGCCCGACATCCGGCAGGCCGAGTCGCGGCTCAAGGCCGCGAACGCGCAGATCGGCGCGGCGCGCGCGGCATTCTTCCCGCGCGTCGCGCTGACCACCGACTACGGCTCGGTCAGCGATGCGTTCTCGAGCCTGTTCGCGGCCGGAACGAGCGTGTGGACGTTCGCGCCGCGCATCACACTGCCGATTTTCGCGGGCGGTCGCAATCGCGCGAATCTCGACGTCGCGAATGCGCGCAAGCACATCGCGGTCGCCGAGTACGAGAAGACCGTGCAGACCGCGTTCCGCGAAGTGGCCGATGCGTTCGCCGCGCGCGACTGGATCGATCGCCAGCTCGCCGCGCAGCAGGACGTCTACGCGGCCGACGGCGCGCGGCTGAAACTCGCGGAGCGCCGGTATGCGGGCGGCGTCGCGACGTATCTCGAACTGCTCGACGCGCAGCGCAGCACGTACGAGTCCGGGCATGAGCTGATCCGGCTCGAGGCGCTGCGGCTCGCGAATGCGATCGCGCTGTATCGCGCGCTGGGGGGCGGCTGGGCGCCGGCAACGGCTGGCGAAGCTGCCGCGTGATGGCTTGACCGCGGGGCCGGCCAGGTGGCGGCGGCGCATTGTGATGCGTCGCCGCTGCCTCGGTCGGTGTTGCTGCTGTCGGGTTTCCGGCCACGATCGACGACACGTGCGTGCTTCGTCGACTCCGTTTGTCCTCCACGCAGTCGGGTTGAAGGGCCGCCTTCCACTCGACTCGCATCCCGGCGACCGATCGCGTCGCCGCCGGCCTCCGATCGTGCCGGACTTCCTCTTATTCCGACTCCATCCAGTGCCGCGGATGTCGTTTTGGCGCGCACGGCTTTACACGCCGCTTTAATCCCGGGTTGACGATTCGATTAATTCGCGCATTGCGAACAATAAGGGGCGACAAAGTGTCGCGGTAAAACGTTTGTGCGAATTTCGCAATCGTTTGCGCGAAAGTTTCGCGGCATTGAATATTGCTCGTTAATTTCCTGTCAGTTGAAAATCATCGAATGCTTTCGTTGCGATCGGACAACGATGGCGGGATAGGGCAGAGTTTTGTCATTTCGTATCGGGTATCTAGAAAGTCCATGTCCAGAAAGGAGAAGCGGGGCTCGCTCAAACATGAAAGGGAAATATCTTTAATTTTCAGTCGGTTCCGTAAAATAAAAAAGGACTGCGGAAGAAAATGCAAGGATTGAGAATTGGCGCGAAAGAGTGGGTTTTAAGGTGCATAAAACGAAGATTGTCATTGAGATTTGACAATGATTTACAAAATCCCTTCACGCTTATCTCGATAATGCCGCCTCGTGACGGACGGGAGCCAACCACACGCTGCCTTTTGTATCCGCCACGTCGTCCATTCCCTTTGCAATTCTCACGGAAAACGTCATGAAAAAATCCCTCCTGAGCGCGGTCGCACTCGCAGCCCTGTCCACCTCGGCCTTCGCAGCGGGCACAGGCACGATCAACTTCACGGGCGAGATCGTCGCGGGCGCATGCGGCATCGATTCGAACTCCGTCAACCAGACCGTGCAGCTCGGCAAGGTGCCGACCAACAAGTTCAAGCAAGCCGGCGACAAGTCGGACGCGGTGTCGTTCGACATCAAGCTGACCGACTGCGACACCAGCATCGCGCAGAACGCGTACTTCACGTTCACGGGCACGTCGAGCGCGGGCCAGCCGAAGCTGCTCGCGACGATCGGTTCGGCAACCAATGTGGGCATCCGCCTGCAGTCCGCGTCGGGCGAATACCTCGACAACGGCGCCGAGCAGAAGGCGCCGACCCTGCTGCAAAACGGCACCAACATCGCGCGCTTCGCGGCGATGTACGAAGCCACGGCCGCCGGCGTGACGCCGGGTACGGCCGACGGCGTCGCGAACTTCACGGTCCGCTACCAGTAAGCGGCCGTATCGGAGAAGGGGTGTGCACACCCTTTCTCCGTCTTTCTTGCCTTCACGTCTCTACTTCCCCGGATTTCCGGTAGCGCCGCGTGCGAATCAGACATTCCTTCCTTTGCGTCTGCGTGCTGGTCGTCGTCAGCCCGAGCCATGCGACGGAATTCAATTCGTCGTTCCTCGACATCGACGGCACCAGCAATGTCGACCTGTCGCAGTTCTCGCAGCCCGACTTCACGCTGCCGGGCGAGTACATGCTCGACGTGCAGGTCAACGACCTGTTCCACGGGCTGCAGGCGATCCAGTTCATCGCGCTCGACGCATCCGGCGCGGGCAAGCCGTGCCTGCCGCCGGAACTCGTCGCGCGGTTCGGGCTGAAGCCGTCGCTCGCGAAGGACCTGCCGCGCTTGCAGGGCGGACGTTGCGTCGATCTCGGCGCGATCGAGGGCGCGACCGTGCGCTACCTGAAGAGCGACGGACGGCTGAAGATCACGATTCCGCAGGCCGCGCTCGAATTCATCGATTCGACTTATCTGCCGCCGTCGAGCTGGTCCGACGGGATTGCGGGCGCGATGCTCGACTATCGCGTGATCGCGAACACGAACCGCAACTTCGGTTCGGGCGGCGGACAGACGAATTCGATCCAGGCCTACGGAACGATCGGCGCGAACTGGGATGCATGGCGCTTGCGCGGCGACTACCAGGCGCAGTCGAACGTGGGCAACACGGCGTACGCGGACCGCACGTTCCGCTTCAGCCGGCTTTACGCGTTTCGTGCGCTGCCGTCGATCCAGTCGACGGTGACGTTCGGCGACGACTACCTCAGCTCGGACATTTTCGACACGTTCGCGCTGACGGGTGCGTCGATCCGCAGCGACGATCGCATGCTGCCGCCTTCGCTGCGCGGCTATGCGCCGCTGATCTCGGGCGTCGCGCGCACCAACGCGACCGTGACCGTGTCGCAGGCGGGACGCGTGCTGTACGTGACACGCGTTTCGCCGGGCGCGTTCGCGCTGCAGAACATCAACACGAGCGTGCAGGGCACGCTCGACGTCACGGTCGATGAGGAAGACGGCAGCGTGCAGCGCTTCCAGGTGACGACGGCCGCCGTGCCGTTCCTCGCCCGTACCGGACAGCTGCGCTACAAGGCCGCCGTCGGCAAGCCGCGGCAGTTCGGCGGCGCCGGCATCACGCCGTTCTTCGGGTTCGGCGAGGCCGCGTACGGGCTGCCGTTCGACGTCACGCTGTACGGCGGCTTCATCGCCGCGTCGGGCTATACGTCGATCGCACTGGGCGTCGGCCGCGATTTCGGCACGTTCGGCGCGGTATCGGCCGATGTCACGCATGCGCGTGCGCACCTGTGGTGGAACGGCGCGACGCGCAACGGCAACTCGTATCGCATCAATTATTCGAAGCACTTCGACGGGCTCGACGCGGACGTGCGCTTCTTCGGCTATCGCTTCTCCGAACGCGAGTACACCAACTTCGCGCAGTTCTCGGGCGACCCGACCGCATACGGCCTCGCCAACAGCAAGCAACGCTACTCGGCGACGATGTCCAAGCGCTTCGGCGACACGTCGACCTATTTCTCGTACGACCAGACGACTTACTGGGCGCGCGCGTCGGAGCAGCGCGTCGGCCTCACGCTCACGCGCGCGTTCTTGATCGGCGCATTGCGCAACCTGAACGTCAGCGTGTCGGCGTTCCGCACGCAAAGTGCGGGCGCGAGCGGCAACCAGTTCTCGGTGACCGCGACGCTGCCGATCGGCGGCCGCCACACCGTCACGTCGAACCTGACGACGGGCAGCGGCAGCACAAGCATGAACGCGGGCTACATCTACGACGATCCGGCCGGCCGCACGTACCAGATCAACGCGGGCGCGACCGACGGCCGCGCGTCGGCGAACGCGAGCTTCCGCCAGCGCACGTCGACCTACCAGCTGAGCGCGCAGGCGTCGACGCTCGCCAACGCGTATGCGGCCGCGTCGCTCGAAGTCGACGGCTCGCTCGTCGCGACGCAGTACGGCGTGTCGGCGCATGCGAACGGCAACGCGGGCGATACGCGGCTGCTGGTCTCGACCGACGGCGTGCCCGACGTGCCGCTGTCCGGCACGCTCACGCATACCGACTCGCGCGGCTACGCGGTGCTCGACGGGATCTCGCCGTACAACGTGTACGACGCGACCGTCAACGTCGAGAAGCTGCCGCTCGAGGTGCAGGTGTCGAACCCGATCCAGCGCATGGTGCTGACCGACGGCGCGATCGGCTTCGTGAAGTTCTCCGCCGCGCGCGGCAGCAATCTGTACCTGACGCTGACCGATGTGGCCGGCAAGCCGCTGCCGTTCGGCGCATCCGTGCAGGACGCGGCGAACGGCAAGGAGCTCGGCATCGTCGGCGAAGCCGGCGCCGCGTTCCTGACCCAGGTGCAGCCGAAATCCGCGCTGGTGGTGCGGGCAGGCGAACGCACGCTGTGCGCGGTGAATGCATTGCCGAACCAGCTTCAACTCGAAGGCACGCCGATTCCGGTGACGTGCCAGCCGCCCGGCGAGTCGCATGCAGCGGCCGCACGGGTCGACCGATGATTTCACGGATCCCCGCATGAACCCTGTTTTCTCCCTTTCCTTCCCGCGCCGCGCGGCGTGCATGCTGGCCGTGGCCAGCGCGCTGCTCGCCGGCGCCGCGCACGCGGCGATCGTGCCGGACCGCACGCGCGTGATCTTCAACGAAGGCGAACCGGCCGCGATCGTCACGATCACCAACAAGAGCACGACGTATCCGTATCTCGTGCAGTCGTGGCTCGAGGACACGCGCGGCAACAAGATCACGTCGCCGCTGATGGTCGTGCCGCCGCTGCAGCGCGTCGAGGCGAACGAGCGCAACGTGCTGCGCATCGCGAAGCTGCCCGGCGCCGCACTGCCGGCCGATCGCGAATCGGTGTTCTATCTGAACATCCGCGAAGTGCCGCCGAAGACCGATACGCCGAACACGCTGCAGATCGCGCTGCACACGCAGATGAAGCTGTTCTACCGGCCGAAGGGCGTGCAGCCGGCGCGCGACGAGGACTGGACGCTGCCGATGACGCTGCGCGTCGACGCGGCCGCGCACCGGCTCGTGTTCGACAATCCGACGCCGTACCACGTGACGGTGGTCGACGTGACGGCGGACGCGCAGAAGACGCCGGTGCCGATCGAGCCCGTGATGGTGGACCCGATGAGCACGGCCGACGTGCCGTTCAAGGCCGCGACGCCGTCGACGCTGTTCATCACGCATATCGACGATTACGGCGGCCAGGTGGCGGTCGAATATGCGTGTGATGCGGGCGCTTGCAAGAGCGTGAAGCGATGAGCGGCGCCACGCGTGAACGGCACATGCCGGCGGCATGGTTGCGCTGGATCGTGCTCGCATTGTTCGTTGTGGCGGCGCAGCCCGCGTGGGCATTGCGGTGCCTGACCAACAGCGGCGCGACTTCGCTGACCGAACCGATCGGCGGCGTGGCGTCGTATCCGACCGACGCGCCGGATGGCTACGTGATCTGGGTTTCTCCGGTGCGCACGACGACGGGGTATTGCTACAAGGATCTCGGTGACGCGGGCAGCCTGAGAGTCGTCGACAACATCTATTTCTACGCGAACCCGAATCGCACGGACCCGGCCGCGTGGGGGCTCGAGATCGGCATCCGCTACCGCGGCATCGACTATTTCGACAAGACGAGCAATCGCGGCGGCGGCGTGTTTACCGGCTATTCGGTGCCGCCGTGCAGCCGGTACGATTTCGACCGCGGGCGTTGCCAGCAGACCCGCATCAGCATCGACTATCAGGTCGTCGTGCGCAAGAAGGGCAACTGGGTCCAGCCGCCGAGCGATATCTACACGGTCTTCCAGTTCGACGGCGAGTTCGGGCTGAATGCGTACAGCCCGAGCTTCCAGTACCGGCTGAGCGGCCTGCGCAACCTCAAGCCGACGCCGTGTTTCGTCGACGTGCTCGTCACGCCCGAACCGGGCGTCGTCAATTTCGGGCAGGTGCAGGCGGCCGGTAACGGCTTCATGCCGGCGGTGCCGCGCAAGCGGTTCTCGCTGTCGTTGACCAAGAAATGCAACGTCGCGGTGCGGGTCGACGGGTATTTCGAAACGAGCTTTCCGGTCCAGAACGGCTTGTTGGTGCCGGCGAAGGACAGCAATTTCGGTATCGGCATCGAGGACAGCCAGGGCAAGGCCATTCCGTTCAATCAGCAATTCACGCTGGCGCAGTTCGCGTCCAACGTGATGAATCAAAGCGTGTTGATGGACGCGGTGCTGAAATCGTTCGGCCCGCCGAAGATCGGGCGATTCGATGCGACCGCAACGATCCGGTTGTTCATCTACTGACGTGCGGATGCGCTGCGGCGATGGCCGGCCCGCACTCTGAATCGGCAAGTCGATCGTACGACCCCAAAATTTCGCGGGTAATAAATCTGCGACGGCAAATGATGACCGTATGCTCTTCGTTAGAATGATGAAAGCTTTCGCCGGCACCACGCGGGCGCCGCGCGTCGGGTGAACGCACCGTGAACCCGACGCAGCGGCGCTCACAGAAAGGATTCGGGCCGTTTTTGGCATGGGGCATCTTTCCTTTCATGTGGAAAGCTATCTGAATGCCGCAGCCTCCATGGCTCCGGCCCATCCTCCAAAGCACCGATTCCCACAATTGATCAGACAAATCCCGACAAGCGGAAGGGGCATTCGGTAATCGCATTGAGAATGATTTGCGTTTACGTTAAATTGCCCTATCTCGGAATTCGACGGAGCAGATCGATGGCAATGGCGGAAGTGCTCGAACGCCCGGCAGCGGCAATGGCGAACCCGTTCCTCGGCAGTTATCCGGACCTGCCGTCGCGCCTCGCGCCGCGTGCGCGTCGTGCCAAGGAACCGCGTGCGCAGGGCGCGCTGCTCGACGTGCTGATTGCCCATCGCGCGATGCTCGTCAACGTTGCGCGCGGCTTTGTCGGCTGCGCGAGCCGCGCCGAGGACGTCGTCCACGACGTATTCGTGAAGCTCGTCGAATTCCCGAACCAGGACGCGGTGCGCCAGCCGGTCGCGTACGTGACGCGGATGGTGCGCAACGCATCGATCGACGCGTGCCGCCGGCAAAGCCTCGAGAACGTCTATCACACGGAAGAGGACGACGGCTTCGACGTGCCGTCGCCGGAACCGACGCCCGAGGCTGCGCTGATGACGCGCGACACGCTGCGCCGCGTGTGGGCCGCGCTCGACGATCTGCCGGCACGCAGCCGCGCGGCGTTCGAGATGGTGCGGCTGCGCGAGGAGACGCTGCAGACGGCGGCGCGCGCATTGGACGTGTCGCAGACGCTGGTGCATTTCATGGTGCGCGACGCGGAGCGCCACTGCGCGGAGTGTCTCGACGCGTGCCATCGCGGTGTCGCGTGTCCGGTGTTTCTCGGCGGTCGCGCGCGGCGCCGGTAAAAAATCGCGCCGGCCAATCGTCTTCAAGACAGGAGCGGCCGATTCGACAGTTCGCCGCTTCGCTTCCTTCAACCGTCTCCCGCTTTTTTCCGATCATGACGCAAGCCACGACGCCTTCCGCCGACTCCGACGACCTGGTCTACACGGTCGTCATCAACGACGAAGAACAGTATTCGATCTGGCCGACGTTCCGGCCGGTGCCGGCCGGCTGGCGCGAGGTCGGCGTGTGCGGCCCGAAGGCCGACTGCCTCGCGCACATCGAGACGGTATGGACCGACATGCGCCCCGCGAGCCTGCGCCGCGCGATGGACGGCGAGCCCGCGACGCGCGCGTCGTGACCCGTTGCGCCGCGCTTGGCGGCGCGCCACCTGAAGAGGACGTTGCATGACCCTGCTTTCGTTGCCGACGCTCGACGACCTGCGTATCGAGCCGGGGCTGCCCACCGTCGTGTCGCCGCGCGGCGCCGACGGCATGTCGATCGACGAAGTCGCGCCGCTGGCGCGTGCCATCGCGGCCGACACGCTCGAACGGGCGGGCGGTGTGCTGTTCACGGGCTTTCACGTGCCGTCGATCGATGCGTTCCAGCAGTTCGCGGCATCGTTCGGCGATCCGCTGATCGGCTATGAATATGCGTCGACGCCGCGCAGCCAGGTCGAAGGCGCCGTCTACACGTCGACCGAATACCCGCCGCACCGCGCGATTCCGCTGCACAACGAGCAGTCGTACACGCGCGAGTGGCCGCTGCGAATCTGGTTCCACTGCGCGCTCGCGGCGCCGAAGGGCGGGGCGACGCCGATCGCCGACAGCCGCGCGGTTTATCGCGCGCTCGATCCGGCGCTCGTCGCGCGCTTCGAGCAGCGCGAGCTGCTGTACGTGCGCAATTTCGGCCAGGGGCTCGATCTGCCATGGCAGCAGTCGTTCGGCACCGACGAGCCGGCCGAGGTCGAGCGGATGTGCGCGGCGCGCGGGATCGAATGCACGTGGCGCACCGACGACGACGGCGAACTGCTGCTGCGCACGCGCGAACGCTGCCAGGCCGTCGCGCGCCATCCGCGCACCGGCGACCGGGTATGGTTCAACCAGGCGAACCTGTTTCACCTGTCCGCGCTCGACGACGACATGCAGGAAGCGCTCGTCGATGCGGTCGGGCTCGAGAACGTGCCGCGCAACGTGTACTACGGCGACGGCGCGCCGCTCGAGGCCGACGCGCTCGCGGAGATCCGCGGCGTGCTCGAGCGCCAGCGCATCGTGTTCCCGTGGCGCACGGGCGACGTGCTGATGCTCGACAACATGCTGACCGCGCATGCGCGCGACCCGTTCGAAGGGCCGCGCAAGGTGGTCGTGGCGATGGCGCAGAGCTACACGGTCCCGCGCGCGACCGAACGGAGGACCGATGACGCGTAGTACCGCCGCGCTTGCCGCGCGCGGATTGACGGTGGGTTATCGCGACCATGTCGTGATCGACGGGCTGGACCTGTCGATCGCGGCCGGCCGCGTCACGGCGCTGTGCGGCCCGAACGGCTGCGGCAAGAGCACGCTGCTGCGTACGCTCGCGGGCCTGCAGCCCGCGCGTGCGGGCCACGTCGACGTGAACGGCACGCCGCTCGCGTCGTTTCGCCGTCGCGCGCTCGCGCGCGAGCTCACGATGCTCGCGCAGTTCAACCAGATCCCGTCGGGGCTGACCGTGCGCGAGCTCGTCGCGTACGGACGCTACGCGTATGGCGGCTTTCTGCGCGGGCTCTCGCGTGCCGACCATGCGGCGATCGACGAGGCGCTCGACACGAGCGGCCTTGCCGGCGACGCCGAGCGTGACGTCGGCGCGCTGTCGGGCGGCGAGCGCCAGCGGGCGTGGATCGCGATGGCGCTCGCGCAGCAGGCGCCGATCGTGCTGCTCGACGAGCCGACGACCTATCTCGACATCCATCACCAGCTCGACATCCTCGACGCGCTGCGCGCGCTGAACCGCGCGCGCGGGCTGACGATCGTGTGGGTCCTGCACGACCTGAACCAGGCGGCCGCGTACAGCGACGAGATCGTGCTGATGCGGGCCGGCCGCCTCGTGGCGCAAGGTTCGCCCGACGCGATGCTGGAGCCGGCGCAGCTGCGCGCCGCGTTCGGCGTCGACATGCTGAAGCTCGCGCATCCGCAGACGGGCGCGCCGATGTGCGTGCCGGCCTACGGGCCGCCGGCGTCCGGCACGCCGCACGCGTTCGAGCACGCGGTCGACCGGGATATCGCCGTATGACGACGGTCGCGGGGCGCCAGCGGCTCGCGGCGAGCGGGCAGCGCACGGTATCCGGCCGCCGCGCCGGTGCGATCGCGCTCGGCCTCGTCGTGCTGATCGCCGTGCTGGCGGTGTTGCGCGTCGCGCCGGACCTGCGCGTGTGGTGGAACGCCGTGCCGGGCAGCGACGCCGCCGCGCTCGCGGGCGTGTTCCTGTTCGATCTCAACCTGCCGCGCGTCGCGGCCGCGCTCGTCGCGGGCGGCTGTCTCGGCATCGCGGGCGCGCTGTTCCAGTCGCTCACGCGCAACCCGCTCGCGTCGCCAGACCTGCTCGGCGTGACGGGCGGCGCGCAGCTCGGCCTGCTCGCGGCGATGCTGGTGCCGGCGCTCGCCGGTGTCGCATCGGTGCCGCTGCTGTTCGTCTGCGGGCTGATCGCCGCCGCGTGCGCGATCGTCGCGGCCGGCGGCTGGCGCGCGACGCCGCTGCGGCTCGTGCTTGCGGGCAGCGTCTGCATGCTGCTGTTCGCGGCGCTGTCGACGCTCGTGCTCGCGTTCTTCGAGCAGAACATCGCAGGCGCCGCGCTGTGGACCAACGGCAGTCTTTATCAACCGGGCGCGACCGGGCTCGCGCTCGCCGCGCGCTGGCTCGTCGTGCCGCTCGTCGCGCTGCCGTTCGTGATCCGGCCGCTGAACCCGCTCGCGCTCGGCGACGAGGCGGCGGCCGCGGCCGGCGTGCGCGTCGATGCGACGCGACTCGCCGCGACGATCGTCGCGGTCGCGTTCACGAGCGTCGCGGTCAGCATCGCGGGCCCGCTGTCGTATGTCGGGCTCGTCGCGCCGAACCTGCTGCGCCAGGTGCGCGGGGCCCGCGCGGCGCGGCTCGGCGTGCTGGTGCCGTTGTCGGCGCTCGCGGGCGGCGCGCTCGTGCTGGTCACCGACAGCGCGGTGCTCGCGTCGGGCCTCGACGCGACGCTGTCGACGGGTGTCGCGATCGCGCTCGTCGGCACGCCGCTGATGCTCGCGATGATCCGGCGCGGCGCCGCGTGGTCGGGCGTGCTGCATGCGCAAGCCGAACGCGCGGCCGGCAGCGGCCCGACGCGCGTGGTCGGCTGGCTCGAAGGGCTCGGCTGGCCGCTGCGCACCGTGCTGTTCGTCGCGGCCGGCGTGCTCGCGGTGTTCGTCGGCGTGTCGGCCGGCCCCGAATGGCTGTCGCCCGCGCGCTGGCTGGCCGCGCTGTCGGGCCACGATGCGCTCGCGCGGATGCTGATCGACCTGCGCATGCCGCGGCTGCTGTGCGCGCTCCTCGCGGGCGCGCTGCTGGCCGTGAGCGGCGTCGCGATGCAGAGCGTCGTGCGCAACCCGCTCGCCGGCCCCGAAGTGCTCGGCGTCACGCAGGGCGCGGGGCTCGTCACGCTGTTCGCGTTGTCGACGTGGCCGCTGATGGGCCACGTGACGCTCGCCGCGGCCGCGTTGACCGGCGGTGCGCTGTCGCTCGCGATCACGCTCGCGCTGAATCATCGGCATCGTTACGCACCGCTCGCGGTCGCGCTGACCGGTATCGCGATCGGCGCGCTGTGGACCACGCTCGCGCAATGGCTGATCACGCAGGAAAGCGTGCAGCCCGCGCGCTTCGTCGTCTGGCTCGTCGGCGGCACCTACGGCCGCAGCTGGGGCGAAGTGTCGATGCTGCTGCCGTGGTGCGTGCTCGCGATTCCTGTATTTGCGTGGCTCGCGCGGCCGCTCGACATGCTCGCGCTCGGCGACGACCAGGCGGCCGCGCTCGGCCTGCCGGTCGCCGCGTTGCGGCCGCTCGCGCTGACGATCGCGACGCTCGCGGCTTGCGCGGCCGTCGCGGCGGTCGGGCCGGTCGGCTTCATCGGACTGATGGCGCCGCACGTCGCGACGATGCTCGGCGCACGCCGGCATCGCACGCGGCTGTGGCTCGCGGCCGCTTGCGGCGCGCTGATCCTCGGCCTCGCCGATCTGGCGGCGCGCACGGTCGTCGCGCCGCGCGAAGTGCCGGCCGGCGTGCTGACCGCGCTGATCGGCGCGCCGTACCTGCTCGGGCTGCTGATCGTCGAGGGGCGCCGCGCCCGGCGTACGGGGCGATGACGCCGGCGCTCGACGGCGCATGCGCCACGCGCTTTTCCACGTTCGCGCCGGAGCCGTTCGCCGGGCATCTCGACGTCGTATGGCTCGGGAGGCCCGACGACACGTACGCGCCGGGCCGTATCGTCGTGCCCGTGAGCGCGCTGCCCGAGCATCGCGACGCCGTGCTCGACGCGATGGTGCGCCACTACGGCGGCGATCCGGCGCAGCATGCGCGCGCGCTGATGTCGCAATGGAGCAAGTACTACTTCGGCCGCGCGGCGCCCGCCGGCGTGGTGGCCGCGCTGACGCTCGGCCGGCCGCTCGACATGGCGCCGGAACGCACATTCGTCGCGCTCGACGACGGGATGCCGGCCGCGCTGTATTTCGCGCCGGACGCGCTGGGCGCGCCGTGCAGCGAGCCCGCGCCGCGCTATGCGGGGCTCGTCGCGCATCTCGGCGCGGTGATCGACCTGCTCGCGGCAATGGGCCGCGTCACGCCGCGCGTGCTGTGGAGCAACGCGGGCAACCTGCTCGACTATCTGCTCGACACGTACCGGTTGCTGCCGTGCGTGGCGGATCCCGTTCGTGATGCGGACTGGCTGTTCGGCGCGTCCTGCGTGCACGGCGAGCCGAATCCGCTGCGCCTGCCGGTGCGCGATGCCGTGCCGCGCTCGCCGCTGCTGCCGACACCGTTTCGCGCACGCCGCGTGTGCTGCCTGCGCTATGAAATTCCTGGAGAAACGCAACTGTGTGGAAGCTGCCCCCTGCTATTGACGATGGACGACGCGGCGCTGGCCGGGCAGGACGCGATCCGGTGACGCGTGCCGGCCGCCGCCATGCGCTCGCCGCGCTGGCCGCGCTCGGCGCCGCGTGCTGCGGCGCGCTGGTTGCACCGGCCGTCGCATTCGCTGACGACGCGCACGGCGGGCCGGGCAACACGGCCTCGCCAAAGGGCCGCTGGCTCGCCGGCAACCCCGTCGTATCGCAGGCGAGCGCGACGATGCCCGTGCGGCCGCAACGCGTGGTCGCGCTCGACTTCATGTTCGCGGAAAGCGTGATCGCGCTCGACCTCGTGCCGGTCGGCATGGCCGATACGGCGCTCTATCCGGGCTGGCTCGGCTACGGGAGCGACCGGCTCGCGCATGTGACCGACATCGGCTCGCGCCAGGAGCCGGGGCTCGAGGCGATCGCCGCGGTGAAGCCCGATCTCATCATCGGCGTCGGCTTCCGGCATGCGCCGATCTTCGCCGCGCTCGACCGGATCGCGCCGACGATCCTGTTCCAGTTCAGCCCGAACGTGTCGGAAGACGGCGTGCCCGTCACGCAGCTCGACTGGATGCGGGAGATCTTCCGGACGATCGGCGCCGTCACCGGGCGCGACGCGCGTGCGAAAGCGATCGACGCGCAACTCGACGCGGGAATCGCACACAATGCGGCGCGGCTCACGGCGGCCGGGCGCAGTGGTGAACGCATCGCGCTGCTGCAGGATCTCGGTCTGCCCGACCGCTACTGGGCCTATACGGGCAACAGCACGTCGGCGGGGCTGGCGCGCGCGCTCGGGCTCGAGCCGTGGCCGAAGAAGCCGACGCGCGAAGGCACGCTCTACGTGACGTCCGCCGATCTGCTGCGGCAACGCGATCTCGCCGTGCTGTTCGTCACCGCAACGGGGATGGACGTGCCGCTGTCGTCGAAACTCGATTCGCCGGTGTGGCGGTTCGTGCCCGCGCTGCGCGACCACCGGATCGCGCTCATCGAGCGCAATATCTGGGGGTTCGGCGGGCCGATGTCGGCGCTCAAGCTGGCCGACGTGATGACCGATACGATGCTGAAGCTGCCGGCCGTCGTGCGTTGAACGGTGGCAGCGCGCCGTGAGCGGGCGGGGCGGTGTGGTCGGGAACCGCGTTGCCGTCCGCATGCCGCCCGAACGGGCTGCAACATCTCCGTGGCGTCACGCGCACGCACGCCACACCACATGTTCTTCCGGCTGTTCCGAATCTTCCCGATCCTTCCAACCTGATACCGCCCGCGCGCCGCAACCACTGCGCGCAGGCGGCCGGTGTTCACGACATGCTTACGCACTCAGCGCATCGACACCCGCTGGTGCGCGTGAACGCGCGGGCGTCGTGTCGCTGACGATCTGACCGTTGTCGAGCTTCAGCAGCCGATCGGCGAGATCGAAATAGCGGTCGTCGTGCGTGATCACGATCACGGCCTTGCCGCGTGCGCGCAGCTCGGGCAACAGCTGCTCGTAGAACACGGCCTTGAACGACGGATCCTGGTCGGCCGCCCATTCGTCGAACAGGTAGAACGGGCGGTCTTCCAGATACGCGACGACGAGCGCGAGCCGCTTGCGCTGCCCGGTCGACAGCGCACGGTTCGAGAACGCGCCGTCGACGACCTTCACCTTGTGATCGAGCGCGAGCTTCGCGACCAGCGCGTTCGCGCGCGCATCGGCCTGGGTACGCGCCGGATCGTCCGGATCGACGATGCCGAGCAGCGCATCGAACAGGTGGAAGTCGTTGAACACCGCGCTGAAGCGCTGCCGGTACGCGGCGCGCTCGCGCCAGCCGATCGTGCGGCCATCGACCTCGATCGTGCCTTCCTCCGGCTCGTAGAGCCCGGTCAGCACCTTCGCGAGCGTCGTCTTGCCGCTGCCGTTGCCGCCGACGATGAACACGAGCTCGCCCGGCCGGATCGTCAGGTCGATCGGCCCGATGCGGAACATCCGTTCGTCGCGCTCGTGGAAGTACGCATGCGTGACGCCGCGCAGCGTGACGGCGCCGGCCGGCGGCACGTCGGGCGCGTCGCTGGCGGGCGGCACCGTGCGCAGCGCGCCGAACTCGGCCATCACGCCTTCGATGCGCCCGAGCGACACGCGCGCCGCGTTGACGGTCGGCAGGTTGTTCAGCAGCCCGTCGAGCGGCACCAGCATGAACAGGAACACGACGACGTAGCCGGCCGCCGTACCGGCATCGGCATGCACGCCCAGCTGCGGCCAGAACGCGGCCGCGCCGAGGAACACGTAGAACAGGAAGATGATCCAGCCCACGCCGACCGCATACGCGCTGAACGCGCGGCGGCGGTGGTCGCGCACCTCGCCGATCGCGGCGCCGAGCTGGCCGTCGACGAACTGGCGTGCGCGCGCGTCGTGCAGCTTCAGTTCCTTCGCGCCGGAGAACAGCGAGCCGAGATAGCCGAACAGGCGGTCCTGCGCCTGGCCGGCCGCTTCGAGCGACGCGATCGCGCGGCGATCGCCGGTGTGATAGCCGAGCGAGCCCGCGATGATCGCGGTCAGCGCGAGCACGCACACGGGCCACGACAGCCACGCGAGATAGCCGAGGCAGCCGAACACGATCGAGCCGTGCATCACCAGGTTCGGCAGCGCGAAGAACAGCATCGACACGTTGGTCGCGTCGTCGGTCAGCACCGACTGCACGGGCGCCGCGCCGATCCGCTCGATGTCGCGCAGCTCGGCCGCGCCGACGCGCCGCGCGAGATGCACGCGCAGCCGCGCCATCGTGTCCTGCGACAGCCGGGCGAACAGCGTGCCCGACACGATCCGCGTGACGAGCGCGATCACCGCGCACAGCGCGAAGCGCCACGCGAGCGACGCATCGGCCGCGCCGGGCTGCGCGAGCGCGCGGTTCAGCGTCGCGACGAGCAGCACGCTCGCGACGCCGTTGAGCACGCAGGCGACGAGCGCCAGCGCGAGCGACGCGCGGCTTTCGCGCAGCAGCGCGAGGATCAGGCGGGCCGCGGGGCGGCCGGGGGAGGCGTCGAGGGACGGCGGGGAAGAGGGCTCGTGGGCAGCTGTCATCGGCAACGTCGGTAAATGAAGGGCAAGCAAACCGTGCGGAAACGGCAAGACTGACGTGAAAGCAGCGCGCGGGCCGGGCCCGGTTGCGGCTTTCCTTCCTGATAGACGAACGGGCCGCGCAAATATTTAGCCGCATCGTCAAAAAAGTGCATTCGTTCGGACTTTGCACGCAAAACGGTAAAAAACCGGCCGCGCCGTTCGTCACACCAGTGAAGCCGCCCCTTGCGGCCCCGAGACTTGGCCGAAGCGGCCGGACCGAAGGACTTCACGCACATGACGAGTTTCCCGACTGCGTTGCACCACCGAATTCGCGAACTGGCGCGCCGTGCGCCCGACGCACCCGCGCTCGCCGCGCCTTTCCAGAACGACCTGCGCCTGTCGCGCGGCGCGCTCGACGCGCGTGCGTCGCACCTGGCCCGTCAACTGCGCGCGGCCGGGGTCGGCGCGGAAGTGCGAGTTGGCGTCTGCGTCGAACGCTCGTGCGAGCTGTTCGTCGCGCTGCTGGCCGTGCTGAAGGCGGGCGGCGTGTTCGTGCCGCTCGATCCGCGTCATCCGGCCGCGCGCCTCGACTGGATCGTGCGCGATGCGCAGCTGCGTCACGGGATCGTCGATGCGGCAGGCCGCACGGCGCTCGGCGCGCCGTTCGAACATGCGTTCGACGCGATGTCGGCCACCGGTGACGGCGCGAATGCCGTCGCGTTCGCCGACGACGAAGACGTGCCGGTGCATCCGCGCGCGGCCGCCTACATGATCTATACGTCGGGCTCGACCGGCACGCCGAAGGCGGTGGTCGTCGAGCACGGGCCGCTCGCCGCGCATTGCGACGCGCTCGCGGCCGCGCTGCCGATCGAAGGCGGCGACCGCCTGCTGCATTTCGCGTCGGTCAATTTCGACGCCGCGCACGAATGCTGGCTCGCGCCGCTCGCGGTCGGCGCGAGCGTGACGATTGCGCCGCCGCAGCCGTTCGCGCCGGACGCCGCCCATGCGCTGATGGTGCGCGAATCGGTGAGCGTCGCCGCGTTTCCGCCGGCCTACCTGCGCGAATTCGCGGCGCTCGCCGCGCGCGACGGCGTGCCGCCGGCGCTGCGCGTGCTCGCGTTCGGCGGCGAAGCGCTGCCGCAGCAGGCATTCGAATTCGTGCGCCGCACCTTCCCGTCGGTGCGCCTGATCAACGGTTACGGGCCGACCGAGGCCGTGATTTCGCCGATGCTGTGGCCGGTCGAGCCGAGCGCCACACCCGAGCTGGCCGCCAACGATGCGTATGCGTCGCTGCCGATCGGCCGCGTGATCGGTCCGCGTGTCGCGCGCATCGATGGCGACGCGACCGGCGAGTCGGATGACTCGGGTGAGGGCGGCGAGCTGCTCCTCGGCGGGGTGTGCATCGCGCGCGGCTATCACGGCCGCCCGGCGCTGACGGCCGAGCGCTTCATTCCCGATGCGCACGGCGAGCCCGGTGCGCGCGTGTACCGCACCGGCGACCTCGCGCGCCTGCGCGCCGACGGCGCATTCGATTATCTCGGCCGTCTCGACGACCAGGTGCAGGTGCGCGGCGTGCGCGTGGAGCCCGCGGAAATCGCCGCGTGCCTGCGCACGCATTCGGCGGTGGCCGACGCGGCCGTGATCGCCGAAACCGGCAACGGGCCGACGCGGCTGATCGCGTGTGTCGCGCTGCGCGCGGCCGCCGACGATGCGGCGCTGAAGGCGCACGTGGGCGCGCAGTTGCCCGTCGCGTGGCAGCCGCACCGGTTCGTGCGCTGCGATGCGCTGCCGTATACGCTGAACGGCAAGATCGACCGTGCCGCGCTGCGCGAGCGCATTGCCGCCGCGCGCGACACCGAACAACAAGCGGGCGACGCTCCGCGCACGCCGACCGAAGCGCAGATCGCCGGCTTCTGGCAGACGCTGCTCGGCCTCGACACGACGCCGTCGCGTGACGACCGCTTCTTCGCACTGGGCGCCGATTCGCTCGCCGCGATGCAACTGCAGGCCGCGATTCGCGCCGCGTTGCGCGTGAACCTGCGGCTCGACACGCTGTTCGCCGATCCGTCGCTGGCGGAGCTCGCCGCGCACGTCGATCGCGCGGAACGCGAAACGGGTGAACCGCTGGTCGCGATCGCCGCGCGCCGTGCGCCGGCTGATATGGATGTGCCGCATGTCGATCGCGCGGCATCGCTCGCCCAGCAACGCTTCTGGGTACTCGCGCAGACGCGCGACGCAAGCGCCGCCTATCACATCGCCGCGCACTGGACGATCGACGGCACGCTCGACCGCGCTGCGCTGCAGCGCGCGCTCGATCACGTGATCGGTCGGCACGACGCGTGGCGCACGACGCTCGTCGACAACGACGACGGCATCGTGATGCAGCGCATCCATGCACACCTGCCGGTGACGATCACGACGCTCGACCTGCGCGAGCAACCGCCGGCGGCACGCGACGCGGAAGCCGCCCGCATTGCCGAGCGCGACGCGGGTGCGCCGTTCGATCTGTCGCGCGGGCCGCTGCTGCGCGCGACGCTCGTCGTGCTCGCTGACGATCGCCACCGGCTGCTGCTGACCGCGCACCACGCGATCACCGACGGCTGGAGCTCGCGCTGCGCATTCGACGAGCTGTCGGCCGCGTACCGCGCGTACGCGCAAGGCCGCGAGCCGTCGTTGCCCGAACTTCCGATCCAGTACGCCGACTACGCGGACTGGCAGCGCGACATGCTCGCCGGCGGCGAAGGCGAGCGTCAGCTCGACTACTGGCGCGGCGCATTGCGCGACGTACCGGGCCCGCTCGCGCTGCCGGTCGATCGCCAGCCGGGCGCGACGCGCACGCTGCAGGGCGCACGCGTGTCGGTCCGCCTGCCCGACGCAGTGGCGGCCGAGGTGCGGAGTCTTGCGCGTGACGCGCAGGCGACGGTCTTCACGGTGCTGCTGGCCGCGCTCGACGCATGGCTGTCGCGCCTGACCGGCGAGACGGACGTGGTCGTCGCGGTGCCGGTCGCGCATCGCCAGCGCCCGGAAACGCGCGCGCTGCTCGGCCTGTTCCTGAATACGGTCGCGCTGCGCGTGCGCGTGGCGCCGACGCTGCCGTTCCGCGCGCTGGTCGACGCGGCACGCACGGCGGCGCTCGACGCGGTCGCGCACCAGGACGTGCCGTTCGAGCGCGTCGTCGATGCGGTGAAGCCGCCCGTCAAGCGCGGCGACGAATGGCTGCGCGTGAAATTCGCGCAGCAGTTCGATGCGCGCCACGACAGCGTGCTGCCGGGCGCGACCGCGGTTGCGACGCCGGGCCCCGATCTCGCCGCGCGCTTCGACTTCGCGCTGGACTTCACCGACGACGCGAACGGGATCGAACTCGTCGCCGCCTACGCGACCGACTGCATCGACGCCGATACCGCGCGCGCGTGGCTCGACAGCTATGCGTCGCTGCTCGCGTGCGCCGCGCATGAACCGCAATGCGCGACGGCCGCGCTACCGTGCGATGCGTCGCCGGCGACGCGCCAGCCGCGCGACGGCCGTGCGCTGAGCGTCGAACACGCGGACATCGTCGCCGCATTCGCGCGGCAGGCGGCGGCCTATCCGCACCGCGTCGCGCTGGCCGATGCGTCGGCGTCGCTGACGTTCGCCGAACTCGACGACGCGTCGAACCGCATCGCGCATGCCCTGAAGCTGCATGGCGTGATGGCCGAAGCGCCCGTCATCGTCTGCATCGAGCGTTCGGCCCGCTTCGTCGTCGGCCTGCTCGGCGCGCTGAAGGCCGGCGCGCTGGCCGTGCTGCTCGACCAGGCGCAGCCGGCCGCGCGCCTGGCGGCCGCGGCCGCCGATTGCGGCGCACGCCGCGCGCTCGTCGCGGATCTGGCCGCGTGGCCGGCCGGCACCGACGCCCAGCCGCTCGAAGTCGACACGCTCGCGCAGGACGCGACGCTCGCCCATGCGGCCGGCGTGCGCGTCGCGCCGCATCCGGAACAGGGCGCCTATCTGATCTATACGTCGGGCTCGACCGGCACGCCGAAGGGTGTCGTCGTATCGCACGGCGCACTGGCCGATTACGTGCAGGGGATGCTCGACGAACTCGCGTTCGCGCCGGACGCGTCGTTCGCGATGGTGTCGACCGTCGCCGCGGACCTCGGCCACACGACGCTGTTCGGCGCACTCTGCGCGGGCCGAACGCTGCATCTGCTGCCGGCCGCGTGCGCGTTCGATCCGGACCTGTTCGCGCAGGAAATGCGCGGCCGCGACGTCGGCGTGCTGAAGATCGTGCCGAGCCATCTGCAGGCGCTGCTCGACGCGCGCGTGCCGGCCGACGTGCTGCCGCGCCACGCGCTCGTGACCGGCGGCGAAACGCTGACGTGGGCGCTCGTTGCGCGCGTGGCCGCGCTCGCGCCGGCCTGCCGCGTGATCAACCATTACGGGCCGACCGAAGCGACCGTCGGCGCGATTGCCTGCGACACCGCGTCGATCGCGGCCGACGCGCGCGATCCGGCGAGCGGCGTGCCGCTCGGCGTGCCGCTGCCGAATGCGCGCGCGCTGGTGCTGGACGCGTTCGGCGCGTGCGTGCCGGCCGGGGCGACGGGCGAGCTGTATCTGGGCGGGCCGGGCGTGGCGCGCGGCTACCTGAACCGGCCGGCGCAGACCGCCGAGCGCTTCGTGCCCGATCCGTTCACGCCTGGTGCGCGCCTGTATCGCACCGGCGACCGCGTGCGTCTGCGCACGGACGGCCGTCTCGCGTTCCTCGGCCGCATCGACGATCAAGTGAAAATTCGCGGCTATCGCGTCGAGCCGGGCGAGGTGAGCGCGGCGGTGCGCGCGGCCGGCCCGATCGCGCAGGCCGAGACGCTCGCGATCGAGCACGACGGCCGCCTGCGGCTCGCGACGTTCGTCGTGATGCGCGATGGCGCGGCATTCGACGAGGCCGCCGTGCGCGCGGCGCTCGGCGCGACGCTGCCCGACTACATGGTGCCCGCGCAGTTCGTCGCGCTCGCCGGCCTGCCGGTGACCGCGAACGGCAAGATCGATCGCGCGGCGCTGCGCGAACGGGCGGCCGCGCCGGTGGCGACGGCCTCCGGCGACGCGCCGCGGGGCCCGGTCGAGACGGCGCTCGCCGAAGTCTGGCAAGCGGTGCTGAAGGCGCCGCACGTCGGTCGCGACGACAACTTCTTCGAACTCGGCGGCGACTCGATCCTCGTGCTGCAGGTGATCGCGCGCGCCCGCAAGCGCGGCGTGCGCTTCACGCCGAAGCAGCTGTTCGACGGCCCGACGGTCGCCGAACTCGCGCGTATCGCGAAGACCGGGGAGGCCGCCGCTGCAACGCCGATGCCCGTGCCGGCGCAGTCCGCACCGGCTGCCGAGGCGATCCTGACGCCCGCGCAGCAGCGCTTCTTCGCGCTCGACGTGCCGCATCCGGGCCACTGGAACCAGTCGGTCGCGTTCGACGTGCGCGGCCCGTTCGACGCCGATGCGTTCGCGCGTGCGTTCGATGCGTTGCTGACCCATCACGACGCATTCCGTCAGCGCTTCGCGCGCGGCGCGGACGGCAAGTGGCACGCGAGCGATGCGGCGAAGCCGTACGACGCGCTGCCGTTCGTCGAAGTTGCCGCCCGCGACGAAGCCGACGCACTGGCGCGCTTCGACGCATTGCAGTGCCGCCTCGACCTCGGCCGCGGGCCGCTTGCCTGTGCGTGCGCGGCGCGGCTGCCGGACGGTTCGACGCAACTGTATCTGGCGATCCACCATGCGATCGTCGACGGCGTGTCGTGGCGCATCCTGCTCGACGACCTGGACGCCGCGTATCGCGCTGCATGCGAGGGCGCGCCGGCTCGTCTGTCGCAGCCGGGCCTGCGCGCGGATGCATGGGCCGCCCGCCTGGCGCGTGCCGCGACGCAGCCCGGATCGCCGTTCGCCGCAGAAACCGCATACTGGGCCGGCATGGCCCACGGCGACGACCTCGTGCCCGATCATCCCGACGCACCGGCGACGAACGCCGATGCGGCCGTCGTCGTGCAGACGATCGACGCGGCATTGACCCGCGCCGCGCTGACCGACGCCCACGCCGCATATCGCACGCAGACGATCGAACTGCTGGGCGCGGCGCTCGCGCTGGCGCTGGCCGGTGCCGGCGGCGCCGCGTCGTGCCGCGTCGAACTCGAAGGCCATGGCCGCGAGGCGCTGTTCGACGACGCGGACGCGAGCCGCACGATCGGCTGGCTGACGAGCCACTATCCGGTGACGCTGCCGGTCGAAGCCACCGCGCGCGACACGCTGTGCGCGGTGAAGGATGCGTTGCGCGCGGTGCCGCACAGGGGGCTCGGCTTCGGCGTGCTCGCGCACTACGGCGATGCGGCGACGCGTGCGGCGCTGGCCGCCGTGCCGCGTCCGCGCGTCACGTTCAACTATCTCGGCCAGTTCGACGCGCCGCGCGACGCGACGCTCGTGCCGCGCTTCGGCGGCACCGGCATCGAGCGCGATCGCCAAGGCCCGCTCGGCAACACGCTCGCGATCCATGCATACCTCGATACCGATCGCGACGGCGCACGCACGCTGAAGGTTCACTGGGTATACGGCGCGCCGCAGTTCGAGCGCGCGACGATCGACGCATTCGCGGCACGCTTTGCCGCCGCACTGCGCGAACTCGCCGATGCCTGCGCGTCGCGGGTCGCGCATCGCGGCGGCGGCGCGACGCCGGGCGATTTCCCGCTCGCGCAGGCCGCCGGCCTCACGCAGGCCGCGATCGAACGCGCGCCGCTCGACTGGCGCACGATCGACGACGTGTATCCGCTGTCGCCGATGCAGCAGGGGATCCTGTTCCATGCGCTGTTCGCGCCCGGTCACGCCAGCTACGTGAACCAGCTCGTCGCGACCGCGACGGCGCTCGACGCCGACCGGCTCGCGGCCGCGTTCGGCGCGTCCGTCGCGCGCCACGACATCCTGCGCACCAGCGTGATGCCAGACGAGGCCGCGCCGCTGCAATGCGTGCATCGCCATGCGCAGATGCCGGTCGAGCAGCTCGACTGGCGCACGCGCGGCGACACGCTCGACGCCGATTTCGACGCTTGGCTCGCGGCCGACCGCGCCCGCGGCTTCGACTGGCGCGAGCCGCCGCTGATGCGGCTCACGCTGATCCGGGTGACGGACGACGTGTGGCGCGTCGTCTGGACGCGTCACCACGTGCTGCTCGACGGCTGGAGCACCGCGCGGCTGCTCGCGGACGTGCTGCGCGACTATCGCGACCCCGATGCGGTGTCGCCGTTCGCGAGCCGCCCGGCGCTGCGCTATCGCGACTTCATCGCGTGGCTCGGCACCCGCGATCGCGCCGCGGACGAACGCTTCTGGACCGACCGGCTCGCGCGGCTCGACGCGCCGACGCTGATCGCCGAACGCGTGGCCGATCGCGCCGACGCCGAGATGGTCACGCGGCGCGCGACGATCGACGCGGCTGCGACGGCGCGCGTCGCACAAACGGCGCGTGCGCTGAAGCTGACCGTCAACACGCTGGTGCAGGGCGCGTGGGCGCTCGCGCTGCAGCGCATGACGCACCAGCCGGCCGTCGCGTTCGGCGCGACCGTCGCGGGCCGTCCCGATGCGCTCGCGGACGTCGACACGGTGCTCGGCCTCTTCATCAACACGCTGCCGGTGATCACGGCGCCGGCGCCACAGCAGCGCGCGGCCGACTGGCTGCAGGCGCTGCAACGCGAGAACGCCGCGGCCGCCGAGCATGCGCACACGCCGCTCGCCGATATCCAGCGCTGGGCGCGCGGCGCCGGCGGCGCACTGTTCGACACGCTGGTCGTATTCGAGAACTATCCGGTCGACGAGACGGTGCGCGACGCCGATCCGCGCGCGCTCGCGCTGAGCGACGTGCGCAGCATCGAAGCGACCGATTTCGCGCTGACGCTCGTGATCGAGAGCGGCACCGAGCTGACGATCGACTACGGCTACGACACCGCGCGCGTCGATGCGCACCAGGTCGAGACCTGGCACCGCGCGTTCGCATGCGCGCTCGACGCGCTGGCCCGCACGCCGGATGCGCTGCTCGGCACGCTGTCGATTGCGGACGACGCGGCGCGCGCTGCACTGGCGCGCGCGCAGGACACCGCGCGGACGTGGCCGCATGCGCAACGGCAACCGCTGCACCTGCAATTCGCGGCCGCCGCACAGGCGACGCCCGATGCGATCGCGCTCGAATACGCGGATGCCGACGGCGCCGTGCAACGCGCGACCTATCGCGAACTCGATCTGAACACGACGCGCGTTGCCGCCGCATTGCGCCGGTGCGGCGTGCGGCCCGATACGCCCGTGGCGTTGTGCGTCGAGCGTTCGTTCGACATGGTGACGGCGCTCGTCGGCGTGCTGAAGGCCGGCGCGGCGTACCTGCCGGTCGATCCCGACTATCCGGCCGAGCGCATCGCATACCTGCTGCGCGATGCGCGGCCGGCGGTCGCGATCACGCAGGCGCATCTGCGCGAGCAGGTCGAGGCCGCACTCGGCGACGACGCGACGACGCAGCTGCTGACGGTGGCCGATCTGCTCGCCGACGAAGCAGGCGAAGCGAACGGAGCGAACGGAGCGAACGGAGCCACGGCCGACACCGACATCGACATCGACGACGCCCGCCTCGCGTACCTGATCTATACGTCCGGCTCGACCGGCAAGCCGAAGGGCGCCGGCAACTCGCACGGCGCGCTCGCGAACCGGATCGCGTGGATGCAGCATGCGTACCGGCTCACGCGCGACGACGTCGTGCTGCACAAGACGCCCTTCGGCTTCGACGTGTCGGTATGGGAATTCGTGTGGCCGCTCGCGATCGGCGCGAAGCTCGCGATCGCCGCGCCCGGCGACCACCGCGATCCGGCCCGGCTCGCGGCCGCGATCCGTGCGCACGGCGTGACGGTGCTGCACTTCGTGCCGTCGATGCTGGCCGCATTCGCCGCGTATCTCGACGATTTCTCGGCCGCCGCGCAATGCGACAGCGTGCGCCTGATCGTCGCGAGCGGCGAAGCGCTCGCGCCCGAACTCGTCGCGAAGGTCGCACGGCTCATGCCGAACGCGACGCTCGTGAACCTGTACGGGCCGACGGAAGCCGCGATCGACGTGTCGCACTGGACCTGCGGCCCCGACGACGCGAGCGCCGTCGCGGTGCCGATCGGCCATCCGATCGCGAACCTGCAGCTGCACGTGCTCGACGCGGCATGGCAGCCGGTGCCGGCCGGCGCGACCGGCGAACTGTATCTGGCGGGCGCGGGCCTCGCGCGCGGCTATCTCGGCCGCCCGGGGCTGACCGCCGAGCGCTTCGTGCCCGATCCGTTCGTGCCGGGCGCGCGCATGTATCGCACCGGCGACCTCGCACGGCGCCGCGCCGATGGCGCGCTCGACTACCTCGGCCGCGTCGACACGCAGGTGAAGCTGCGCGGCCAGCGGATCGAGCCCGGTGAAATCGAGGCGCTGCTGCGCATGGCGCCGGGCGTGCACGACGCGGTCGTGATCGTGCGCGACGAGCAACTGATCGGCTATGTCGCACGTGGCGACGCGGCTTCGCTCGACCGCGCGGCACTGCTGGATTCGCTGCGCGCGCAGTTGCCGGCATACATGGTGCCGTCGCAGTTGATCGAGCTCGACGCGCTGCCGGTCACGCCGAACGGCAAGTGCGACCGCCATGCGTTGCCGGCGCCGGTGCGCGAGGCGGCCGCGGCCGCCGAACTCGCGACCGACACGGAGCGCGCGCTCGCGGCGATCTGGCAGCGCGTGCTGCATGTGGACGCGATCGGCCGCGACGACGATTTCTTCCTGCTCGGCGGCCACTCGCTGCTCGCGACGCAGGCCCATGCGCAGGCGAACCTGCACTGGGGTCTCGCGCTACCGCTGCGCACGCTGTTCGACAACCGCACGCTCGCACGCTGCGCGGATGCGATCGACGCGGCCTGCGCGGCACAGGGCGAAACCGACGCGGCGAGCGCGATCGACGCGCTGCTCGGCGAACTGGAAACCCAATAAGGACGACGGATGACGAAGGTTCAACCCGACTGGCTCGCGCTCGCGACGCGTTTCGCGCAACTGCCCGACGCGCAGCGCGCGGTGTTCATCGACAAGCTCGGCGCGGCCGGCATCGATTTTCGCGTGCTGCCGATCCCGCCGCGCACGCCGCGCGGCGATCGCGTGCCGGCGTCGTTCGCGCAGACGCGGCTGTGGCTGCACGCGCGGCTGATCGACGCGCCGGACGCGTATCACATCACCGAGCGGCTCGCGCTGACGGGCCCGCTCGACGCGCACGCGCTGCGGCTCGCGTGCGATGCGCTGATCGCGCGCCATGAAGCGCTGCGTACGACCTTCGACGAAGCGGAGGACGGCGTCGCGCAGACGATTCATCCACCGCTGCGCTGCCCGTGGCGCGAGACCGATCTCGAGGCAGTGCCCGATGCGCAGCGCGTTGCGGGCGCCGAAAGCGTCGCCGCGGCCGACGAAGCCGTTGCGTTCGATCTCGGCGCGGCGCCGCTCGTGCGCGCACACCTGATCCGCTTCGACGCGACGCATCACTGGCTCGCGCTGACCGTGCATCACATCGTGTCGGACGGCTGGTCGTCGGGCGTGATGCTGGACGAACTCGCGGCGTTCTACCGCGCGTATGCGTCGGGCAAGCCGGTGCCGCTCGCGCCGCTGCCGATCCAGTACGCGGACTATGCGTTGTGGCAGCGCCGCTGGCTCGATGCCGGCGAACGCGATCGCCAGCTGGCGTTCTGGCGCGAACGGCTCGATCCGCAGCGCGGCGTGCTCACGCTGCCCGGTGCGGCCGCGCGGCCCGCACGCCGCAGCGCGCGCGGTGCACGTCATGTGTTTTCGCTCGACACCCGTATCGGCGCCCGGCTGCGCGCGTTCGCGGCCGCATCGGGCGCGACGCCGTTCGCGGTGCTGCTCGCGGCGCTCGACGCGCTGCTCGCGCGTGCGACCGGCGATGCGCGGATCTGCGTCGGCGTGCCGGCCGCGAACCGCGAGCGCGCGGAAACGGCCGGCCTGATCGGCTTCTTCGTCAACACGCTCGCGATCGACGTCGACGTGCCGGCACACGGCGATTTTGCGTCGCTGGTCGCGCGCACGCAGCGCGCACTCGTCGATGCGCAGATGCACCAGGACGTGCCGTTCGAGCAGGTGGTCGACGCGCTCGGCGTGCCGCGCAGCGCCAGCCACCATCCGCTGTTCCAGGTGATGGCCGCGTATGGCGAGCGCCGCGCGCTGCCGGCGCTCGGCGCGGCGTCGGCAGCGTTGCTGCCGTCCGGCACGCCGTCCGCGAAATTCGACCTGACGCTTGCCGTCGAGGCGACGCCCGACGGCACGTTCGATGCTGCATTCATCTACGCGCTCGACCTGTTCGACGCGGACGCGATCGAGCGGCTCGCCGCACGCTTCGTCACGCTGCTCGGCGACGCGCTCGCTCGTCCCGAGTTGCCGATCGGCGATCTCGACTGGCTGCCGGCCGATGAACGCGCGCAACTGTTCGCATGGAACGCACCGGCGGGCGCGGCCGAAGCCGAGCCGTTCGTGCCGGTGCACGCGCGCATCGCCGCGCATGCGCAGGCGCGGCCCGACGCACGCGGCGTCGCCGACATCGATCGCGCGCTGACGCGCGGCGAGGTCGACGCGCGCGCGGCACGCATCGCGCGCAATCTCGTCGCGGCCGGCGTGCGGCCCGAGATGCGCGTCGGCGTCGCGCTGCAGCGTTCGGTCGACCTGCTGGTCGCGCTGATCGCGGTGCTGAAGTCGGGCGCCGCGTTCGTGCCGCTCGACCCGGCTCATCCGCGCGAACGGCTCGCGCAGATCGTCGGCGATGCGGGCATCGCGCACGTGCTGACCGACGGCGCGAGTGTGGCATCGCTGCCCGAGCTGCCGGCACTGCGTATCTGGCGCGCGGACGAAGTCGACGCGCTCGACGCGGCGGCCGATGTCGCGCTGCCGGACGTGCTGCCCGGCCACGCGGCGTATGCGATCTACACGTCGGGATCGACCGGCAAGCCGAAGGGCGTGATCGTCGATCACGCGGCGTTCGCACGGCATTGCGTGGCGATTGCCGAGCGCTACGGCGCGGGCGAGAACGACGTGTTCCTGCTGTTCCAGTCGGTCAACTTCGACGGCGCGCACGAAGGCTGGTTTTCTCAATACCTGTCGGGTGCCGCCGTGTCGGTGACGGCCGACGTGCTGTGGCCGCCCGCGCAGACCTGCGCGATGATGGTCCGCGACGGCGTGACGATGACCTACGTGCCGCCCGGCTGCGCGGCCCAGCTCGCCGAATGGGCGCTCGCGCACGGGGCGCCGCCGACGCTGCGCTCGCTGACGGTCGGTGGCGAAGCGACGTCGCGCGAAGCGTTCGCGATGCTGCGCCGCGCGATGCCGAACGTGCGCGTGGTCAACGGCTACGGCCCGACCGAAACCGTGATCACGCCGACGCTGTGGATGTTCCGTCCCGGCGACGATCTCGCGAAGCTGGGCGACGCCGCCTATCTGCCGATCGGCACGCTGGTCGGCGCGCGCACCGCGCATGTGCTCGACGAGCGGCTGCATCCGCTGCCGGTCGGCGTGATCGGCGAACTGTACCTGGGCGGCGAGGGGATCGGCGTCGCGCGCGGCTACCTCGATCGTCCCGCGCTGACGGCCGAGCGCTTCGTGCCGGATCCGTACGGCGCGCCGGGTGCACGCCTGTACCGCACGGGCGATCTCGTGCGACGCCGCGCGGACGGCGTGTTCGACTTCATCGGCCGCGTCGATCACCAGGTGAAGCTGCGCGGGCTGCGCATCGAACTCGGCGAGATCGAGGCCCAGCTGGCCGCTCACGACGCGGTGCGCGAAGCGTGCGCGGTCGTGCACGGGCAGGGCGCGCACGCGCAGCTCGTCGCGTACGTCGAACTGAGCGCCGATGCGCAGGCGGCCGCCCAGCCGGTCGAGGCCGCGACGCTCGACGCGCACTTGCGCCGCACGCTGCCCGACTACATGGTGCCCGCGCACCTGATCATGCTCGATGCGCTGCCGCGTAATGCGAACAGCAAGGTCGACCGTGCGCGGCTGCCGGCCCCGGCGCGCGTCGAACGCGCATACGAAGCGCCGCACGACGGCGACGAAACCGCGCTCGCGGCGATCTGGCGCGACGTGCTGAACGTCGAACGCGTCGGCCGCGGCGATCACTTCTTCGAACTCGGCGGGCATTCGCTGGCGGCGGTGCGCGTCGCGACGCGCGTCGCCGAGCGGCTCGGCCGCGACGTGCCGGTGCGGGCGCTGTTCGAAGCGCCGGTGCTCACGCAATACGCGCGCCAGGTGGCCGACGCGCCGCGCGCCGCGCACGCCGGTGCCGCTGCGCCGGGCGTCGCGGTGGTCAAACCCGATGCGCATGGCGTATGGCCGCTGTCGCCCGCGCAGCTCGGCCTATGGTTTCTGTGGCGCGCGCAGCCGGACAGCGCCGCTTACAACATCCCGATCGCGCTGCGCGTGCGCGGTCCGCTCGACGTCGATGCGCTGCGCGCGGCGTTTTCGGCGGCGGCCGCCGCGCATCCGGCGTTGCGCACACGGCTCGTCGCGCGCGACGGCATGCTGCCGGGCCAGCGCATCGACGCTGCGGTGCCCGTCGCGCTGCCGCTCGTCGATCTGTCCGCGCAGCCCGACGCGCTCGCCCGCGCGGCGGCGCTGACCGACGCCGATGCGCTCGCGCCATTCGATCTCGCGGCCGATGCGCCATTGTGGCGCGCACGCGTTCTGCGGCTCGGCGCGGACGATCATGTGCTGTCGGTGACGATCCATCACATCGTGTCGGATGGCGAATCGATCGAACTGTGGCTCGACGCGGTGCGTGCGCGCTATGTCGCGCTGGTTCGGGGCGACGCTTCGGCAGCGGAGGCACCGGCAGCACCGGCAGAGTCATCGACGGAAAACACGTCGCTGGTGCTGCCCGCGCAGTGCCGTCCCGCCCGCGTCGCGTACTGGCGCGACGCGCTGGCCGACCTGCCGTCGTCCGTGCTGCCCCAGCGCGCCAACGCGCCGGCCGTCCCGCAATGGCATGCGGCGCGCATCGCGTTCGAATTCGACGCGGCGCTGATCCGCGCCGCGCGCGACGCCGCGTCGGCCGCGCACGCGACGTTGCCGATGCTGCTGCACGCGGCGCTCAATACCGCGCTGTTCCGCGTGACGGGCGCGGCCGACCAGCCGGTCGGCGTGCTCGCGTCGACGCGCGAGCTGACGGGCGACGCGGCGCGCGATGCGCTTGGCCTGTTCATCAATTCCGTGGTCGTGCGCACGCGGCTCGATGCGGCGGCCAGCCGCACGGACGTGCTCGCGCAGGTGCGCGATACGGCGCTCGCCGCGTATGCGCATGCCGACGTGCCGTTCGCCGACGTCGTCGCGGCGCTGCGCGCGCCGCGTGCCGCGCACGCCAATCCGCTGTTCCAGGTGATGTTCAACTACCTGCGCCCGACCGGCGCCGCCGCGCGCGACTGGGCCGGCCTGTCGCTCGCCGAATTCGACGACGTGCGCCATCGCGTGGTGTTCACGCTGGAGCTGGACGTCGTCGAGCATCCGGACGGCCGCGTGAGCGCCGCGTTCTCCTATGCGGACGAACTGCTCGACGGCCGCTTCGTCGACGCGCTCGTCGATCTCTATCACGACGAAGTCGCGCGTTTTGCCGGTGCGCCGGAAGCGGCGCTCGGCGCGCCCGATGCGCTGTTCGCCGCCCACACGGCGGCCGCGCCGGCCGGCGACGCGCCGCGCGTCACGGCATCGAGCGACGTCGCGCCGAACGCAGCCACCGCGCTCGCCGCGCTGTGGTCGGACACGTTCGCGACGGCCGCGCCCGCACCCGGCGCCGACCTGTTCAAGGCCGGCGCGACGTCGTTCGACGTCGTGCGCTTCGTCGACGCGGCCGGCCGCGCCGGTCATGCGCTGACGGTGGCCGACGTGTTCGCATCGCCGACGCTCGCGGCGCTCGGCGCGCGAATCGAGGCCTCGGCCGAAACGGAGCAGGAGGTGCGCGATGCTGGCTGAAGTGCGTCCGGACGGCTTCACGATGCCCGACACCTGCCGTCTCGCGTTCGCGGACGGCCTGTTCGCCGCGCGCGACGACGCGGAGATCCGCGTCGCGCAGGGCGACGGCATCGGCGCGCAGCTGCTGCGCGCGCAACTCGCGGACGACGGCACGCTGCGCCTCGTCGCGTACAACCATCGCGCGGCGCCGGCCGACCAGCGCCGTGCGCTGCTGGCCGCGCTCGCCGCCGCGTTTTCCGACGACGCGCGCCGCGCGGCGATCCGGCTCGACCCGGCCGCGTGGCCGGCGGTCGCGCTCGATGCGCTGCGCGCGAGCGGCGTGCTCGCCGACGGCGGCCTGTGCATGCGCGAAGGCTGGGCGCAGCAGGCCGATCTGTGGCGCGTCGGCACGCCGCTGCCGTGCGCGACGCTGCCGATGCTGACCGACGGCCGGCGTCATCCGCGCCGGCCGCCCGCGCCGCGCGGCGACGTGTATGCGCGCGACCTGCCGGCCCTCGGCGTGCGCTTTACATTGCGCGGCTGGCAACCGGGCGAGGACGCCGCACGCGTCGCGCGCTGGTTCGACGAGCCGCGCGTGCGCGACGGCTGGCCGGGCACGCAGCCCGGCGCCGACGGCACGGCGCCCGACGCCGATCCGCACGTCACGCCGCTCGTCGGTTGCTTCGACGGCGAGCCGTTCGCGTATGTCGAGGCGTTCTGGCTGAAGGAAGATGCGCTCGCGCCGCACGTCGGCGCGCGCGACTACGACCGCGGGCTGCGGATGCTGGTCGGTGAATCGCGCTGGCGCGGCCCGCATTGCGTGGCCGGCTGGCTGCCGTCCGTCGTGCATTACCTGTTTCTCGACGACCCGCGCACCGAAGCGGTCGGCTGCGCGGTCCCGGCCGGCCGCGCGCGGGTCGTCGACACGCTCGCGCGGCATGGCTTCGCGCGGCAGTGCCGTCTGGCGCTCGCCGACGCACAGCCGCTGTGGATGCGCACGTTGCGCGAGACATTCTTCTCCGGCCGTCACGTCTGACGGGCCGGTTTCACCGACAAGGGAGCTGAGAGACATGCAGAGAGAAACCGTATTCGACCTGATCGGCGTCGGCTTCGGGCCGTCGAATCTGGCGCTGGCCATCCGTCTGGAGGAGCGGCGTGCGGCGCGCCCGCTCGCCCATTGCTTCATCGAACGACAGCCGGAATTCGGCTGGCACCGCGGCATGCTGCTCGACGACTGCCGGATGCAGATCTCGTTTCTGAAGGATCTCGTCACGATGCGCGATCCGAAGAGCCGCTACACGTTCATCAACTACCTGTTCGAACGCGGCCGACTGAACGAATTCGTCAATCTGAAGAACTTCTATCCGACCCGCGTTGAATTCCACGACTACCTGAGCTGGGTCGCCGACGCATTCGACGCGCACGTCCATTACAGCGAGACCGTGATGGCGATCGAGCCGGTGCGCGGCGACGGCGCACGGATCGATGCGCTGCGCGTGCTGTCGTGCGACGCGGCCGGCCGCGAGCGCCAGCGTGTGACGCGTGCGCTGTCGGTCGGCGTCGGCGGCACGCCGGCGGTGCCGGATGCGTTCGCCGCGCTCGGCCGCGACCGCGTGATCCATTCGTCGTCGTACCTGACCGACATCGACCGGCTGGTCGCTTCGCCGGACGGCGAACGCCGCCGTGTCGCGGTGATCGGCGCGGGGCAGAGCGCGGCCGAGGTGTTCATCGACCTCGCGCGCCGCTTCCCGCATGTCGACGCGAACCTCGTGATGCGCGCGGGTGCGTTGAAGCCGGCCGACGACAGCCCGTTCGTCAACGAGATCTTCAGCCCCGAGTTCACCGACGTCGTCTACGCGCAGCCGCACGATGCACGCCGCGCGCTGCTCGAGCGCTACCGCGACACCAACTACGCGGTGGTCGACCGGCCGCTGATCGAACAGATCTACGAAATGCTGTACCTGCAGCGCATCGACGGCACGCCGCGTCATGCGCTGCTCGCGAACAGCGCGATCGAGGGCGCGGCGCGCACCGCCGACGGCCGCATCGAGCTGACGCTGCGCGACCGGATGAACGGCGCGACGCGCGTCGAGCGCTTCGACGCGCTGGTGCTCGCGACCGGCTATCGGCGCGACACGCATTCGGCGCTGCTCGAAGGGCTCGCGCCGCACCTCGGCGATGCGCTCACGCGCGGCGACGTCACGCGCGACTACCTGCTCGCGACGCCCGAGCACTTCGCGCCGCGCATCTACCTGCAAGGCTGCTGCGAAGACAGCCACGGCCTGTCCGACACGCTGCTGTCGGTGCTGGCACGCCGCGCGGACGAGATCTGCGCGTCGCTCGAAGACGGGATCGCGCCCGCCCATGACGATGGCGCGGCCCGGGCACTGCATGAACAACGACATCAAAACGGGGCGAGCGCGGGCCGGATGGCTTTCGCTCTTTGACAAAGGCGGTCGGAGACCGCATCAAAAAAGTGGAGCAGAGAAAGATGGAGTGGGCAACAGGCACGCGTTTGCGTGCGATCGCGGCCGCGGCGAGCGTGACGTTCGGGATGGCGGCAGGGCACGCATTCGCGCAGACGGCCCCGGCCGTGAACGCGGGTGCGGCGGCGTCGGCCGACAGTGCGCGCAACGGTACGGCGGCTGGGTCGACCGGTTCGTCGACCGGCGCGCCGAACGGCCCGGCGACCGGCACGCTGCCGGCGATCAACGTCAACGCGGGCTCGGAAGGCGACGGCACGGTCGGTCTCGTCGCGAAGCGCAGCAGGACCGGCACCAAGACCGATACGTCGATCAATGAAATTCCGCAGACGATCAACGTCGTCACCGCGCAGCAGATCGAGATGACCGGCGCGACCGACGTGAACGCGGCGCTGCGCTACGTGCCGGGCTTCTCGTCGTACGGCTCGGACAACCGCTCCGACTGGTACGCGGCGCTGCGCGGCTTCACGCCGACGGCCTACGTGAACGGCCTGCAGGTGCCGAACACGCTGAACCTGTCGAGCTGGCGCGTCGATCCGTACATGATCGACAGCATTACCGTGCTGCGCGGGCCGACGTCGGTGCTGTACGGTGCGGGCGATCCCGGCGCGATCATCGACGTGCAGACCAAGACGGCCGACGGCGAGCGCGTGCGCGAAGCCGGCGTGCAGTTCGGCAACTATGCGCGCAAGCAGTTCATGATCGACGTCGGCGACAAGCTAGACGCGGACGGCAAGTATGCGTACCGGTTCGTCGGCGTCGCGCGCGACGGCAACGCGCTGACGGGCCCGAACAACGACCAGCGCGTCGCGCTCGCACCGACGTTCCGCTGGCGCCCCGACGCCGATACGTCGCTGACGCTGTCGGCCACCTACCTGCAGGACTGGGGCGACATCTCGTCGAACTTCCTGCCAGCGCAAGGCACGGTGCTGCCGAACCCGAACGGGCAGATCGACAAGGACGTCTACGGCGGCGACCCGAATTTCAACTACTACCGCAAGAAGCAGTGGTCGCTCGGCTATCAGTTCGAGCGCAATCTGAACTCGATGTGGACGTTCCGGCAGAACGTGCGCTGGATGCACCTGTCGCTCGACAACGGTTCGGTGTTCGGCGCGGGCTTCGCGGACGGCAGCCTGACCGACATCAACCGCTGGGCCGGCGTGTTCCAGACGAACTACAGCCGCTTCGACATCGACAACAACCTGCAGGGCCGCTTCGGCACCGGGCCGCTCGAGCACACGCTGCTGCTCGGCTTCCAGTACAACCGGCAGACCGCGACCGACAGCGAATGGCTGGCCGCCGCGCCGACGCTGAACATCTACAACCCGGTCTACACGCCGGTCACGCTGTCCGTGTTCTCGCCGCCGAACACCACGTACCGTACCAACACGTACACGACGATGAACACGTTCGGGCTGTACGTGCAGGACCAGGTCAAGTGGAACCGCTGGACGCTGACGCTCGGCGGCCGCGAGGACTGGGTCAACCAGCGGCTGGACGACCGCGAGGGCGGCACGCAGTCGAAGGCCGACATCACGGCGTTCACCGGCCGAGTGGGCCTCACGTACCAGGGCGACTACGGGCTGTCGCCGTACATCAGCTACGCGACGTCGTTCAACCCGGTGATCGGCGTGAACCTGTACGGCGGCGGCCTGCCGCAGCCCACGCGCGGCAAGCAGATCGAGGCCGGCCTGCGCTGGCAGCCGCCGGGCAAGAATCTGATGCTGAACGCGGCGATCTACCAGATCAACCAGACCAACGTGCTCACGCCGACACCGCTGAATCTCGATCCGTCCGGTACGACGTCGATCCAGACCGGCGAAGTGCGTTCGCGCGGCATCGAGCTGAGCGCGACCGGCAAGCTCACGCGGAACCTGTCGCTGATCGCGTCCTACGTGTACCAGGACGTGAAGAACGTGAAGGCCAACGACGCATCGCTGAACAACTGGCCGGTCGACATTCCGCGGCCGCGCCAGATGGCGTCGCTGTGGGCCGACTGGACGTGGCACACGGGGCCGCTCACGGGCTTCGGCCTCGGCGGCGGCGTGCGTTACCAGAGCGCGTCGGCCGGTGCGGCGGACAACTCGCTGACGGTATCGAGCTACACGCTGTTCGACGCGGGCGTGCACTACGACACGCGCAACTGGCGTTTTGCCGTGAACGGGACGAACCTGTTCAACCGCCACTACATCAGCGGTTGCCAGTCGACGAGCGTGTGCATTTTTGGTACCGACCGTACGGTGATCGCCACCGCGAAATACAACTGGTGACGCCGCGCGCCGCGGCGCGCCGGCCGGCCTGCGGGCCGGTGCGGGCGGGCCGCGGCGCCGTCGTCCGCTTTTTCCACGACGCCTCCATGCCGAAGAAAAATCTCGTCTACATCCAGTCGCTGCGCAACGGCGCGGCCGATCGCGCCGGCCAGCCGGTCGCTTACCAGGGCGGCACGCGCTACATGAAGGCGCCGCTCGAATTCCTCGTCGAGCGCCTGAACGATTCGCCGCTCGGCGAGCGCTACACGCTCAAGGGCGTGATCGTCGACGACGACGAAGGCTCGCCCGCCGACCGCGCCAAGGTCGCCGACTACGGGTTCGCGCGCACGCCGGGCCGCCCGTGGATCCTGCCCGACGGGCTGACCGTGCAGGGCCGGCCGGTCGACGAACTGTTCTGCACGATCGCGTCGACGTACCGCCGGCTGCCGCGCGACGCGCGCGAGCGCGTGATGGGCAAGCAGGCGTTCGAGCGCCGCCTGCTCGAACGCCTGCTCGAACTCGACGCCGACGTGGTCGTGCTCGACGGGCTGCTCGTGATCCTCGACGAGCTCGTGCGCCCTGGCGCGCGCTTTCACCGCCGCATCGCGAACATCCATCCCGGCATCACGGCCGACGATTCGCCGTACCAGCGGCGCGGCGCGTGGGCGACGCTCGATGCGCTGCACGGCGCGCGCGGCGAACGCGTCGACTGGGCGAACGGCACGACGTCGCGCGTCGATCCGGTGACGATGACCGGCGCGTCGTTCCACTACGTCGACAACGGCATCGATTCCGGCGAGGTGATCTGCGACGTGCTCGACACGCCGATCGCGCCGGACGACACGATTCTCGAACTGCGCTGGAACAACTTCCAGCGCAGCCTGTTTCCGGCGCTCGAGCGGGGGCTGCACATCCTCGCCGACCGCCACGACGCGGGAGCACTGTGATGGAAGACACGCTCACGAAACCGGCCGGCACGGCGGACGCCGTCGAAGGCGAGGTGGCCGCGGCGCTCGACGGCGCCGCGCCCGCGCATGCAGCGGCCGCCGCCGAGCGCACGCTCGACGCGTGGCGGCCCGACGATCCGCCGGCCGCGCTGCTCGCGGAATTCGTCGCGCTGTTCAACACGGACACGCGGCACGACGCGGCGACGGTGTCGGTGCCGCTCGGCGCCGCCGAGCCGGCGGCCGCCGCGTCGTACGTCGCGCGCGCGGTGCGCGAGGGCGTGATCGACGGCGCGCAGGTCGCGGGCGACCGGCTGCGCCTGAGCGCATCGCGCGCGACGTTCTGGCAGAACCCGCGGCCGTGGCTGAAGGCGCCTGCATCGGGCGGGATGCCGCTGCGCTACGCGATCACGAACGGCCACCGGCATCCGGTGCGGCCGCCATCGCCGGCCGGCGAGATCTATGCGCGCTACATGCCGCAGGTCGGGATGACGTTCAGCCTGCGTACCGTCGACATCGACGAACATGCGCAGCTGTTCAGCGACTGGATGAACCTCGATCGCGTCGCGCATTTCTGGGATCAGCGCGGCACGCGCGACGAGCACGCCGCGTATCTCGCGGAGCGGCTCGCCGATCCGCACATGCATCCGATGATCGGCTATTTCGACGACACGCCGTTCGGCTATTTCGAGTTCTACTGGGCGAAGGAGGACCGCCTCGCGCCGTTCTACGACGCGCACGACTACGATCGCGGGCTGCACCTGCTGATCGGCGACTCGCGCTTCCAGAGCGCGGGCAAGCTGCATGCATGGTGGAGCGGGGTGCTGCACTACATGTTCGTCGACGAGCCGCGCACGCAGCGGCTCGTCGGCGAGCCGCGCGTCGATCACGTGCGACATATCGCGTACATGCATCGGCTCGGGTTCTACACGCTGAAGGAGTTCGACTTCCCGCACAAGCGCGCGGCGCTCACCGTGATGGAGCGCGAAACGTTCTTCGACACTTTCCGGTTGCCGTGACGGGGTGGGGGCGCGAAGCGTCGATGCGCCGATGCGTCAATTCGCAAGCGACGACGTTTCGCGTGGCCCGACGGGCTGCGGACATCGGCCGTTCGGGATATGGATCGGGCGGGCGGCATGAGGAAGAATGGATTGCATCCTCATCACAGACAGGTCCCGCCTACATGACAAGCACACACGCGATAGCATCGGGCGGTCCCCGCAGCACGTTCCCCGACATTGACATATGCCAGCATATGCTCAGAATGGGCGCATCGTACTCCTGTGGAGTGGCTCATGCGCACCGTTTCCATTTTCAAGAACGCCCGTAACCAGGCGATCCGCATCCCGAAGGACATGGAGTTCGAGGGTGTGACGGAACTCGAGATCCGCCGCGAGGGCGACACGTTGCTGCTGCGCCCGGTGCGGCCGACGTGGCTGTCGTTCGCGAGTGAACCACACGCCGATGCCGGCTTCCTCGTCGAGCGCCCGGCGGTCGTCGAACCTGGTCGTTTCGACCTGCCCGGCGCCGATGACGATGCACGGACGGCGTCGGGCCGGTGACGACGCTCTACATGCTCGATACGAACATCTGTTCGTTCATCATGCGCGAGCGGCCATCCGCGGTGTTGTCCCGGTTGCAGTCGTGCGTGCGTCAATGCGCAGCACCGGATCGTCGTGTCGGCGATCCCCTATGCCGAAATGCGGTTCGGCGCAGTCGGCAAAAAGGCTTCGCCGAAGCATGCGGAACTCGTGACGGCCTTTGTCTCGCGGCTGGATGGCGTGCTGTCGTGGGATACCGCGGCGGTCGATGCAACGACCGCGATTCGCGTCGACCTGGCCGCACGTGGCACGCCGATCGGCCTGAACGACGCGTCGATCGCCGGTCACGCGATCGCGGCCGGTGCCGTGCTTGTAACGAACAACAGTCGCGGATTCAGCCGTGTCGCGGGGTTGTCGCTCGAAGACTGGGCAGCCTCGGTCTAGGGTTGCGAATGCACGATGGCGTTGCTGTCGCGCGGCAGCGCGTCACGCGCGAGGAATGGGCGGTTCTGCCAGGAAAGCACTGCGGAACGCGTCGAGATACCTGTCAGCGTCATCGTTGAATTCACCCGGCAACAGCGCGAATGCGCGGGCCTGCAGGTCCTGCGCGAGGGTCGCGTAAACCGCTTCGTCCGATAACAGCGCGCGGATCGCCTCGTGCGTTTGCGGCGAAGCGATCCGCTTCGCATCGCGCGCGAGCAACCCGGCCGCCGCCAGCTCCGGCTGGAAACCGTGCCGTTCGAGCAGATCGGGCGCGACGTCCCAGATGCGCTCGCGATTGCCCGCGTCGTGAAAATGGGTGAGCAGGAACAGCAGGTCGTACGCGTCGCTGTTCTGGCGCGCGCGCCGATCCTTCCACGCGAGCAACTTCAGCACCGCGAGCGCCGGCAGGCTCGCCACCGGCACAGCGATATCGACGCCGATCGACACGGCCAGCGCGGTATCGACCGCCTCCTGAAATCCCAGCACGTTCAGCACGAAATCGCCGCGCGGCGGCCACGCGATTTCGCCGGGCGGTGCTTCTAGCGGCCCGAACGGCACGAGATCGAGCTCCGTGCGAAATCCTCGCGTCCCGCTGTCGAACAGCAGTTTCTGCTGATGCTTCGGCGCGCGCGCGAATTGCCCGGTCGCGACGAGCGCATCGACGAGCCGCTCGTGAAACGGCCAGCTCACCGCACACACCGCGACGTCGACGTCGCGCGTCGCACGCACCGGCCGGATGCCGTGGACATGCCACATCAGGATGTCGCGCGCGGTTGCGCCGGCGACGACGAATGCTGCATCGAGTTGCACGCAGGTCGTGCCGACCGCCTGCAGCAGCGCGGCGGCCGCCGGCTCGAGCGGCCGCCGCGCGTCGACTTCAAGCGGGCGGGTGGGCGAGGTATCGGTCATGGATGTGTTCGGCGGCGGCAAGATTGCGGCTGTCTCCGGACGAGACGAGATCCGCATAGATCAGCAGCGGCGGCACGAGCGGCACGTCCTGCTCGCGCCAGTCGAGCGCCGGCGACGGCGGCCAGAACGCTTCGAGCAGCTCGACGTCGCCGCGCTCGTCCGGGCGCAGGCGCGCCTGGAGCAGCAGGCGGTTCGACACGGCGCCGTGCGTATAGACGGTGACCGCGGCTGGCTTCAGATCGTGCGTCAGCAGGTCGGCCGCCGGTTCACCGCCGAGCCGCGCATCGAATGCCGCGAAATCGAAGTCGCGCCACCAGTCGGGCGTGACAGCGGCAAACCGCCGGGCCGGCAGTTTCGCGCGCAGCCGGCTCGGATACAGCGCGACCCATTCCTGCACGAAGCGCGGCCAGTCGGGCATCAGGCGTTCGCCATTGCGCCGCTGCGCGACGAGGCCGCGCGCGAGCAGGTCGTCCATCGCGAGGTTGACCGTGCCGAGCGCGACGCCGGACGCGGCGGCGATCGCCCGGTACGGTTGCGCGACGAGGCCCGGCTGCGTCGCGAGCGCGAACATCACGGCGAGCCCCTTGGGCGTCGTCGCGCGCGACGCCTGCCGGCGCGGCGTGCGCGCAGGTTTCGGCCGGCCGGAGATCAGCACGGTCGCCTCCGGCACGAGCAGGCTCGCGTTGCCGGCGGTATCGAGGAACGGGATGCCTTGATCGGTCAGGCGGGCGGCCAGCTCGGCCGACACGTACGGTGCGACAAGCATCAGCTGCCGTTCGCCGGGCAGCGGGGCGGCGCCGCGGCGAAGCAGCGCCGCGCGGGCGTCCTGTACCGATTCGACACCGACGGTCACGGCGGCCGGCATCTCGAAGGTCTGCCCGCCAATGCCGAAGCGGATCATCGCATCGGCATGCGCGCGGGATGCGGCCGGCACGCGCACCGGCCGTGCGTTGAAGCGTCGGGTCGCGCGTTCGAACGCGGCGCAGGCTTCGTCGAGCACGTGCTGTTCCGCTATCGACAGGGTGGCGTTCTCGGGCATCGGGAGGGATCGCTCGTTCACTTTTTTGTCAGCGTACACAAAAAATGTACAGCCGTCAAAAAATGAACAATAACGCTCAACCCTTTGATGTGACGGAATTATTCCGGAATGGCGAACGGCAATCAACGCAACCTTCCACCTCAGAAATCGAGACCGAACATGCAGTGTCGCGAATCCGGCTCATGCGCGGCAGTCGCCCGGATGGCCGGTTTCCGGCCGGCGGCCGATTTTTCATGTGTCGCGATGATCGACCAGCAACCCCAGGTTGTCTCCACGACGACTTTCTGTCTGTCCGGTTGCCGCTCAACGGACTATCCTTGCCAGCACATTCCCCACTAAATCCAGGAGACTACACCGTGACGCACAGCGTGATCCCCGCAGGCCTCGCCGACGAAATGATCGAAATCCGGCATCGCATTCACGCCCACCCCGAACTGGGCTTCGAGGAATTCGCGACCAGCGACCTCGTTGCCGAGCAATTGCAGGCATGGGGCTACACGGTGCACCGCGGGCTCGGCGGCACGGGCGTGGTCGCGCAGCTGAAGGTCGGCAACGGCACGCAGCGCCTCGGCCTGCGCGCCGACATGGACGCGCTGCCGATCCACGAATCGACCGGCCTGCCGTACCAGAGCACGATCCCCGGCAAGATGCATGCATGCGGCCATGACGGCCACACGGCGATGCTGCTCGCGGCCGCGAAGCACCTCGCGCGCGAGCGGCGCTTTTCCGGCACGCTGAACCTGATTTTCCAGCCGGCCGAGGAAGGGCTCGGCGGCGCGAAGAAAATGCTCGACGACGGGCTGTTCGAGCAGTTCCCGTGCGACGCGATCTTCGCGATGCACAACATGCCGGGCTTCCCGACGGGCAAGTTCGGCTTCCTGCCGGGGCCGTTCATGGCGTCGTCGGACACCGTGATCGTCGACGTGCAGGGGCGCGGCGGACACGGCGCGGTGCCGCACAAGGCGATCGATTCGGTCGTGGTGTGCGCGCAGATCGTCATCGCGCTGCAGACGATCGTGTCGCGCAACGTGTCGCCGCTCGACATGGCGATCGTCACGGTCGGCGCGATCCACGCGGGCGACGCGCCGAACGTGATTCCCGATCGCGCACAGATGCGCCTGTCGGTGCGCGCGCTGAAGCCAGAGGTGCGCGACCTGCTCGAAGCGCGCATCAAGGAAGTCGTTCATGCGCAGGCGGCCGTGTTCGGCGCGACCGCGACGATCGACTACCAGCGCCGCTACCCGGTGCTCGTCAACGATGCGCGGATGACCACGTTCGCACGCGACGTCGCGCGCGAGTGGGTGGGCGAAGCGAACCTGATCGACGAGATGGTGCCGCTCACCGGCAGCGAGGATTTCGCGTTCCTGCTGGAGAAGCGGCCGGGCTGCTACCTGATCATCGGCAACGGTGACGGCGAGGGCGGCTGCATGGTGCACAACCCCGGCTATGACTTCAACGACGCGGTACTGCCGACCGGCGCGTCGTACTGGGTCAAGCTGGCCGAGACGTTTCTGGTGTGACGGTGAATGCGGGGAATCGATTCAATCGCAGCATGTGCCGAGCTAGAATCCAGCCCCGCTGAACAACGCCACCGCCGCATCCGGATTCGACGGCCAGTACATATGCATGTACGTCGCGACGATCGAACCCGTGCGATACACGGCTTCGCCGCTGCCGGGTTCCCCGTCGGGCCGGGCGGCGGCCGCCACCGGCGCCAGCGGCGTATCGAGCCGCGAATAATGAAACGTATGGCCGCGCATCGGTCCGCTGCGCGTGTCCAGCTGCTGCATGCCGAGCGCCGCGAACCGGCGCTGCATCGTCGCATGGCCTGACAGCAGCCCGAGCATCGATGTCGTCGCGCCTTCGACGTCGGTCAGCGACTCGCACAGATACACCATTCCCCCGCATTCCGCGACGATCGGCCGGCCGGCGGCCGCGTGCGCGCGAATCGTCCGCGCGGCCACGGCATTGGCCGCGAGCGTCGCCGCGTGCAGTTCCGGATAGCCGCCCGGCAGGAACAGCGCGTCGCACGCGTCGGGCACGGGCTCGTCGGCCAGTGGCGAAAAGAACCGCAGCTGCGCACCGAGCGCCTCGAGCAGCGCGAGATTGGCCGGATAGATGAACGAGAACGCCGCGTCGCGCGCGATCGCGATGCGCTTGCCGGCGAGCGCGCGCGGCAGCGGGGCGCGGGCTTCCGGTTCCGCGAACGACACGGCCGGCGGCAATTCGGCGAGCGCCGTCTGCGCGAGCACGTCGGCCGCACGATCGAGCCGCGCGTCGAGATCGCCGATGTCGGCCGGCTGGTGCAGGCCGAGATGGCGTTCCGGCAGCGCGATGCCCGCATCGGCCGGCACGTGCCCGAGCCAGCGCAAGTCATCCGGCAGTGCCTGCCGCAACAGATCCGCGTGTCGCGGCGACCCGACGCGGTTCGCGAGCACGCCGTGAAACGGCACCTCCGGCCGGAACCGCGCAAGCCCGAACGCGATCGCCGCGAACGTCTGCGCCATCGCCTTCGCGGAAATCACCGCGACGACCGGCACGCCGAACGCGGCCGCGAGATCGGCGCTGCTCGGCGTGCCGTCGAACAGCCCCATCACGCCTTCGATCAGGATCAGGTCCGCGTCGCGCGCGGCGTCGGCGAGCAGCGCGCGGCAGCCGGCTTCACCGACCATCCCGAGGTCGAGCGCGTGCACGGGCGCGCCGCTCGCGCGTTCGAGCAGCATCGGATCGAGAAAATCCGGCCCGGTCTTGAACACGCGCACGCGCCGGCCGAGCCGGCGGTGCAGCCGCGCGAGGCCGGCCGTCACCGACGTCTTGCCCTGGCCGGACGCGGGCGCGCTGACGAACAGCGCGGGGCAGGCCGGCATCGCTCAGAACTCCACGCCGGGCTGCGCCTTCACGCCTTGCTCCTTGTACGGATGCTTGACGAGCCGCATTTCCGTGACGAGGTCGGCCGCCTCGATCAGCGCATCGGGCGCATGCCGGCCGGTGACGACGACGTGCACCGAATCCGGCCGCGCGACGAGCGTCGCGAGCACTTCCTCGAGCGGCAGGTATTCGTACTTCAGCACGGTGTTCAGCTCGTCGAGGATCACCATCCGGTACTCGCCGCTTTCGATCATCCGGCGCGCCTCGTCCCAGCCCTTGCGCGCGGTTGCGACATCGGCGTCGCGGTTCTGCGTATTCCACGTATAGCCGTCGCCCATCGTCACGAAGTCGCATTGCGCGACCGCGCCGAGGAAATCGCGCTCGGACGTGTGCAGCGCGCCCTTGATGAACTGCACGACGCCGAGCCGCATGCCATGGCCGAGCACGCGCACGGCCATGCCGAAGGCGGCCGTGCTCTTGCCCTTGCCGTTGCCGGTGTTGACGATCAGCAGGCCCTTTTCCTGGGTGGCGGCAGCCTGCTTCTTTTCATGGCCGGCGCGGCGGCGTTCGGCCATCCGCTGATGGGATTCGGCATCGGTCTTCATCGGGAATCGTCCTGTCGAAAGCGAAACAAAGGGTTCAGAGCGGGCCGGCGAGCGCGACCGTCACGCCGTCCCGGCTGGATTTGGGGCCGAGCAGCCGGCCATGCGGCGCCGCGAGTTGCGCGCACGGCTCGGCCACGCCCGCGACGCCGAAACGCGCGAGCGCGGCCGCCGACGGGCCGCTCAATGCCGGTGCGGGGCAACACGCGAGCTGCGCCGCGTCGAACGCGACGAGCGACCAGCCGCGCCGCGCGCACAGCGTGCGCAGCGGCCGGGCACGCGCCTTGTCGGCGAGCGTTGCGACGACGGCCGGCTCGGCGCCCGGGTGGCTGGCCAGCGCCGCGCGGATCGCGGCATCGAGTTGCGCGGCCGTCACGCCCGCGCGGAAACCGACGCCGAGCGCGACGCGCATCATGCGCGGCCGCCAAGCGCCGCGCGCACCGCGGGATCGTCGGCGAGCGCCGCGACGCGGCCGATCACGACGATCGCCGGCGAACCGATACCGGTCGCGCCCACGCGTTCGACGATCGTGTCGAGCGTCGCGAGCACGTGCCGCTGGCCGTCACGCGTCGCGTTCTCGATCGCCGCGCACGGCGTGTCGCCGGCCACGCCGCCGTCACGCAGCGCGGCTGCAATTGTGTCGAGCCGGCGAATGCCCATGTAGATCACGATCGTCATCCGCGTCGCGGCCAGCGCGCGCCAGTCGGGTTCGTCCGCGCCCGCGCCGTGGCCCGTGACGAAGATCACGCCCTGCGCGTCGCCGCGATGCGTGACCGGAATGCCGAGCGCGGCCGGGGCGGCGATCCCGGCCGTGATGCCGTTCACGACCTCGACCGGAAACCCGGCCGCGCCGAGCGCGAGCAATTCCTCGCCGCCGCGGCCGAACACGAACGGATCGCCGCCCTTGAGCCGCGCGACGCTGCGGCCCGCGCGCAGATGCGCGAGCATCGTGGCGACGATCGTTTCCTGCGGCGTCGACGCATGGCCGCCGCGCTTGCCGACGTGCTCGATCAGTGCGTCGGCGCGCGCGTGGCGCAGCACGTCGGGGTTCACGAGATCGTCGACGAGCAGCACGTCGGCCGCTGCAATCGCGCGCACGGCCTTCAGCGTGAGCAGATCGGCGTCGCCGGGGCCGGCGCCGACGAGCCATGCGCGGCTCATCGGGCGCGGCACGGCGCGCACCGTGTCGTGGCAGTGGAAAGGGGACAGCGAGCGGCACATCGGCGGCCGGCGGACAGGCAATGCATGACGGATCGAGCGAAGCCCGCGCGAGCGCGGGCGGAAAGCGCACCCCATCCGTCCCCCGCGGATCGGGCGTTCGGCGAGCAGCGGGCTCGCCCCTTGCGTCGGCCGGTATCCGGGCTGGCCGCTTGCCAGGCCGCAGCCTTCCCGCCCGCTGAAGGGCAGTGGCATCGCGGGCGGCCTGGGCGCGTGCGGGGAACCGCGACGCGCGGGCGGCGTACCGTTGCGGGGACAGCACAGGCCGGGCGGACTTCCGCCTCCTGTTTCCCGTTTAACTGCGCGCGCCGGAGGAGCGCGCGCGAGCACCGAACGCGGCGCATACGATAGCACAGCGCCCGGCCCGCGCGAACCCGCCGCGCGGGCGCCTGGGGTGGCCCCGGACGTGACCCCGGACGCGCTGCCGCGGCCATGCCGGACATCCCGCGGCAGCCCGTTTCACCTTGACGCTCCTCGCACCGCCGCCTACACTCGCACGCGTTTCGGTGCTCGCGCGCGCTTCCGGCGTGCGCAGTTAAACGGGAAACAGGGAGCCTGCCTGCGCCGCAGTCGAGCCAACCTGTGCTGCCCCCGCAACGGTAAGCGAACGCGTCGCGCCCAGCGCGACGCAGCGCCACTTCGCCGCATGCCAGCCGCATGCGGACGACCGCCACTGGATGCCGCGCATCCGGGAAGGCGAAGCGGCGTGTTCGTCAGCCCGGATACCGGCCGAAACGTTGGGGTTCAGCGCCGCGGGGAGGCGGCGCATCGTCCACGGCCGCAGCACGCCCGACGCCAGAGCGTTTCCCCCTTTCCGCGCCAACCATCCGTCGCATGCACGCGCACGGACCGGGGCGGCGAGCGGCAGGCGGCGCGGGCAGGGCCGGCGGCGGCCGTGTTGGCATTCACATGTCGACCGTTCGCACAGGAGCATCATGCTCGACTCGTTCTTCCGTCTCTTCAACGACAGTCCGTCAGGGCTGCGCGGCAAAATCGTCGCGATCTACTCATTGCTCGTCGCGTTCAACGTCGGCGCGTGGATCTGGGCCTTCGTCGCGTTTCGCGACCAGCCCGTGCTGCTGGGCACCGCGCTGCTCGCCTACGTGTTCGGGCTGCGCCACGCGGTCGACGCCGATCATATCGCCGCGATCGACAACGTCACGCGCAAGCTGATGCAGGAAGGCCGCAGCCCGCTCGGCGCCGGCCTGTTCTTCTCGCTCGGCCATTCGACGGTCGTAATCGTGATGTCGGTCGCGGTCGCGCTGACCGCCGCGTCGCTCGCGCGCTTCGAGAGCATGAAGGCCTGGGGCGGCGTGATCAGCACCAGCGTGTCCGCGTTCTTCCTGCTGGTACTCGCGGCCGCAAACCTGCTGATCCTGATTTCCGTGTACCGGACGTTTCGCGCGGCGCGCCGCGGCGAGCCGATCGTCGACGCCGATCTCGACATGCTGATGAACCAGCGCGGCGTGCTGGCCCGGTTGTTCCGGCCGTTGTTCCGCCTCGTGTCGCGCAGCTGGCACCTGTATCCGGTCGGGTTCCTGTTCGGCTTCGGCTTCGATACGGCGACCGAGATCGCGCTGTTCGGCATTTCGGCCACGCAAGTGCAGGGCGGCATGTCGTTCTGGTCGGTGATGGCGCTGCCGGTGCTGTTCACCGCGGGCATGACGCTCGTCGACACGACCGACGGCATCCTGATGATGGGCGCGTACCGGTGGGCGTACGTGCGGCCGATTCGCAAGATCTACTACAACATGACGATCACGTTCGTGTCGGTGCTGGTCGCCGCGCTGATCGGCGGCATCGAGGTGCTCGCGCTGCTCGCGGACAAACTCTCGCTGCAGGGCCCCGTATGGAATTTCTCGACGATGGTCGCATCGCATTTCGGGATGCTCGGCTACGTCGTGATCGGCCTGTTCCTCGCGTGCTGGATGGTGTCGGCCGCGATCTATCGCATCAAACGCTACGACGAGATCGATGTGACGCTCTCGGCCTGACTCCCTCATTCGCCACAGGACCTACCATGACCCTACGCAAGCTTCCCGTCACGATCGTCACGGGCTTTCTCGGCAGCGGCAAGACTACGCTGATGCGCCACATCCTGCAGCACGCCGAAGGCCGCCGCATCGCGGTGATCGTCAACGAATTCGGCGAGCTCGGCATCGATGGCGAAATCCTCAAGGGCTGCGGGATCGGCTGCGACGATGCGGAGGGCGCGCAGGGCGAAGCGTCGGGCCAGCTGTACGAACTCGCGAACGGCTGCCTGTGCTGCACCGTGCAGGAAGAGTTCTATCCGGTGATGGAAGCGCTCGTGGAGCGCCGCGCCGACATCGACCACGTGCTGATCGAGACGTCGGGCCTCGCGCTGCCGAAGCCGCTCGTGCAGGCCTTCAACTGGCCGACGATCCGCAACAGCTTCACGGTCGACGCGGTCGTGACCGTCGTCGACGGGCCGGCCGCCGCGAGCGGCCAGTTCGCGGAAAACCCGCAGGCCGTCGACGCGCAGCGCCGCGCCGATCCGAACCTCGACCACGAATCGCCGCTGCACGAACTGTTCGCCGACCAGCTGTCGTCCGCCGATCTCGTGATCGTGAACAAGGCCGATCTCGTCGCCGACGCGCGGTTCGCCGAAGTCGAGGCCGCGATCCGCGAAGAGGTCCCGCCGCAGGTGAAGATCGTGCGCGCGACGCGCGGCGAACTGGATCTCGCGATGCTGCTCGGGCTCGAATCGGCGTCGGAGGAAACGATCCACCTGCGGCACGACCATCACGGCTCGGCCGACGATGGCGATCACGACCACCATCACGACGATTTCGATTCGGTGGTGGTGTCGGGCGACGCAGGCTCGCGAGAAGCGACGATCGCCGCGCTGCAGCGCGTCGTCGAGACGCACACGATCTACCGCGCGAAAGGCTTCGCGGCACTGCCCGAGGCGCCGATGCGGCTCGTGATCCAGGGTGTCGGCCGCCGCTTCGACAGCTATTTCGACCGTCGCTGGCAGGACGGCGAAACGCGCGCGAGCCGCTTCGTGCTGATCGGCGAGGATCTCGACGCGGCCGAACTGCAGCGCGCGTTCGATGCCGCGTGCGCGGCTCAGATGCAGCAGGCGTAACGCGCGATGCATCTGCTGCGCACCACGCCGGGCGGCTTCGTCGACGATACGCAGGGCGTCGTCCGGATCGACCAGCAGCCGGCCGACATCGTGATCCTGAGTTCGGCCGATACGACCTTGTCGCTGCTGGCCAGTGTCGTGCCGAAGCTGCCGGCCGGCTTTCCGAGCGTGCGGCTCGCGAACGTCACGTTCCTGCGGCAGCCGGCGTCGGTCGATTTCTATGTCGACGACGTGCTGCGTCATGCGAAGACGGTCGTGATCGATCATCTCGGCGGCGAAGCGTACTGGCCGTACGGGATCGAACAGGCCGTGTCGCTCGCGTCCAAGCGCCGGCAGCAGCTCGCGATGTTCTCGGGCGACCTGCAGGAAGACCCGAACCTCGTTGCGAAGAGCACGGTCGCGCCGGCGCTGTGCCGGCTGTGGTGGCGCTACCTGCGCGACGGCGGGATGCACAACGCCGAAGCGCTGCTGCGCAGCATCGCATTCCATACGCTCGGCTTCGGCGACGAACCCGAGCCGCCGCGTCCGCTGCCGGCCGCCGCGCTGTATCACCCGGCGCGCGACCCGGCGAGCGTCGACGACTGGCGCGCGCGCTGGACGCCCGGCGCACCCGTGGTCGCGATCCTGTTCTATCGCGCGCACTGGCAGGCCGCGAACACGGCCGTGTTCGACGCGCTGGCCGATGCGCTCGTGCGCGAAGGGCTCAATCCGCTGCCGATCGCGGTCACGTCGCTGAAGGACGCGGTGAGCCGCGAGGTCATCACGCAGCTCTGCGACACGCACGACGTCGCGCTCGTGCTGAACACCACGGCCTTCGCGGCCGGCGCGATCGACAGCCCCGAGCCCGACGTGCTCGCCGGCGACGCGCCGGTGCTGCAGGTGATCCTGTCCGGCGGCAACCGCGACGCATGGGTGGCCGACAACCAGGGGCTGCACGCGCGCGACATCGCGATGCACATCGCATTGCCTGAAGTCGACGGGCGCATCGTCACGCGCGCGGTGAGCTTCAAGGGGCTCGCGTATCGGTGTCCGCACACCGAAGTCGACGTCGTGCGCTACCAGCCGGATGCCGAACGCATCGCGTTCGTCGCGGCGCTCGCGCGCGGCTGGTGCCGGCTGCGCACGCTCGACAACGCCGACAAGCGCATCGCGCTGATTCTCGCGAACTATCCGCAAAGCGAAGGGCGGATCGGCAACGGCGTCGGGCTCGATACGCCGGCGTCCGCGCTGCGCGTGCTCGCGGCGCTGCGCGACGCGGGCTATGCGGTGGCCGACCTGCCGGCCGACGGCGACGCGCTGATCGCGCGGCTCACCGAAGGCGTGACCAACGACCCGGCCGTGCGCGCACTGCGCCCCGCGTTCCAGAGTTTCGCGCTGGCCGACTACGTTGCGCATTTCGCGCGGCTGCCGGCCGCCGTGCGCGATGCGCTGAACGAGCGCTGGGGGCCGCCCGACGCGGACACGACGCTGCGCCAGGGGCGCTTTCCGATCGCCGGCTGGCGCGCGGGCAACGTGTTCGTCGGCATCCAGCCGTCGCGTTCGCGCGGCGAGAACGACTATGCGAGCTACCACGACGCGGACCTCGTGCCGCCGCATGCGTACCTCGCGTTCTATTTCTGGCTGCGCGATGCGTTCGGCATCGACGCGGTCATCCACCTCGGCAAGCACGGCAACCTCGAATGGCTGCCGGGCAAGAGCGTCGCGCTGTCCGACGCGTGCTGGCCGGACCTGACGCTCGGGCCGCTGCCGCACCTGTATCCGTTCATCGTCAACGATCCGGGCGAGGGCAGCCAGGCGAAGCGCCGCGCGCAGGCCGTGATCATCGATCACCTGATGCCGCCGCTCACGCGCGCGGAAAACTACGGCCCGCTGCAGGATCTCGAACGGCAGGTCGACGAATACTACGAAGCGCTGATGGTCGATGCGCGGCGCGCGAAGCTGCTGCGCAAGACGATCCTCGCGACGATCGCCGAACACCGGCTGCATGACGAGCTGAGCGTGTCGCCGCCGCGCGACGCCGGCGACGAGGACGCGCTGCTCACGCGTGTCGATGCCTGGCTGTGCGAATTGAAGGAAGCGCAGATTCGCGACGGGCTGCATGTGTTCGGCGCGTCGCCGATCGACCGCCAGCGGCGCGATACGCTGCTCGCGCTCGCACGCTTTCCGGTCGGCGACGGCAAGCGCGAACGCGCGGGGCTGATCGCCGCGCTCGCGCGCGATCTCGCGCTCGGCGACGATTTCGATCCGCTCGCGGCCGACTGGGCCGCGCCGTGGACGGGCCCGCGGCCGGCCGTGCTGCAGGCGCTCGACGCGTCGCCGTGGCGTCATGCGGGCGACACGCGCGAGCGGCTCGAGCGGCTCGCGCAGCGGTGGCTCGATGGACTGTGCGCGAATGTCGGCGGCGACGCCGGCATCGATGCGACGCCGCCGGGGGCATGGACGCACACGCTCGCCGTGCTCGAACGCGTGCGCGCGACGCTGCTGCCCGCGCTCGACGCGTGCGGCGGCGAGGAACTGCGCCAGCTGCTGCGCGGGCTCGACGGCCGCTTCGTGCCGCCGGGGCCGAGCGGCTCGCCGTCGCGCGGCCGTCCCGACGTGCTGCCGACGGGCCGCAACTTCTATTCGGTCGATACGCGCGCGGTGCCGACGCAGGCCGCGTGGTCGCTCGGGCTGAAATCCGCGCAGCAGCTGATCGAACGTCATCTGCAGGATCACGGCGACTATCCGCGCGCGATCGGGCTGTCGGTCTGGGGCACGGCCACGATGCGCACCGGCGGCGACGATATCGCGCAGGCGTTCGCGCTCCTCGGCGTGCGGCCGAAATGGGCGCACGGCAGTCATCGCGTGACCGACTTCGAGATCCTGCCGATCGAGATCTTCGACCGGCCGCGCATCGACGTCACGCTGCGCGTGTCGGGCTTCTTCCGCGACGCGTTTCCGAACCTGATGCACCTGTTCGACGCGGCCGTGCAGGCCGTCGCCGCGCTCGACGAGCCCGAGGCGCTGAACCCGATCCGCGCGCGCATCGAGCGCGAACGGGCGACATGGATCGAGCGGGGCGTGGCGTCCGACGAAGCGCGACGCCGCGCCGGCTGGCGCGTGTTCGGCGCGCGGCCGGGCAGCTACGGTGCGGGCCTGCAGGACATGATCGACCAGCGCCGCTGGCAGACCGACGCCGATCTCGCCGACGCGTACCGCCAGTGGGGCGGCCACGCGTACGCGCAGAACAGCGCGGGCGACGCGGCCCCCGACGTGTTCGGCGAGCGGCTCGCGACGATCGACGTCGTCGTGCAGAACCAGGACAGCCGCGAACACGACATCCTCGATTCGAACGACTACTACCAGTTCCAGGGCGGGATGACGGCGGCCGTGCGCCACCTGTCCGGCCAGCAGCCGAGCATCTACCACGGCGACCATGCGAATCCGGTCGCGCCGAAGATGCGCACGCTGCGCGAGGAGATCGCACGCGTGATCCGCTCGCGCGTCGTCAACCCGAAATGGCTCGAGGGCGTGAAGCGTCACGGCTACAAGGGCGCGGCCGAAATGGCCGCGACCGTCGACTACCTCTACGGCTATGACGCGACTGCCCGCGTGCTGTCGGACCACCAGTACGCGCTCGTCGCCGACGCGTACCTGTTCGACGACGACACGCGCGCGTTCCTCGAACGACACAACCCGAAGGCGCTGCACGGCATCTGCGAACGCTTCGTCGAAGCGATGCAGCGCGGGCTGTGGCAGCAGCCGGGCGACTATCGCGAGCGGATCGAAGCGGTCTGGCTCGACAGCGAACAACTCCAGGAAGGAGGACGGCGATGACCGATCCCACGACGCCCCGCGCACGCGCGGTGTTCCCGTTCGCGGCGCTGGTCGCGCAGCAACCGTTGCAGCAGGCGCTGCTGCTCGCCGCGATCGATCCGTCGCTCGGCGGCGTGCTCGTCAGCGGGCCGCGCGGCACCGCGAAATCGACCGCCGCGCGCGCGCTGGCGGAATTGCTGCCCGAAGGCGAATTCGTCACGCTGCCGCTGTCGGCGAGCGACGAGCAGGTCACGGGCACGCTCGACCTCGCCCATGCGCTCGCCGCCAACGGCGTGCGCTTCCGGCCGGGCCTGCTCGCCCGCGCGCATCGCGGCGTGCTGTACGTCGACGAGGTGAACCTGCTCGCCGACGGGCTCGTCGATACGCTTCTCGACGTCGCCGCGAGCGGCGTGAACGTGGTCGAGCGCGATGGCGTGTCGCACGCGCACGATGCGCGCTTCGTGCTGGTCGGCACGATGAATCCCGAGGAAGGCGAGCTGCGCCCGCAACTGCTCGACCGCTTCGGGCTGATGGTCGAGCTCGAGAACTGCTTCGACGCCGCGCAGCGCGAACGGATCGTGAAGGCGCGCCTCGCGTTCGATCTCGATCCGGACGCGTTTCGTGCGCGTCACGCAAGCGCGCAGCGAGAACTTCGCGACGGGATTCACGCGGCGCGGGCCCGGCTGTCGACGCTGGATTTCGACGATGCGGTTCACGCACGCGTGAGCGCGCTGTGCATCGACGCGGCCGTCGACGGCCTGCGCGCCGACCTCGTGATGCTGCGCGCCGCGCGCGCGCTCGCGGCGCTGGAGCAGGCCGACGCGGTGACGGTGTCGCATGTCGAACGCGTGGCCGACGCGGTGCTGCGGCATCGGCGTCATGCGGGCGCGCCGCCGTCGTCGGGCGCGTCGCCATCGCGCGGCGGGGGCGAGCGCGACCGCGACGACCGTTCGCCGCCCGACACGCGCCGGCAGCCCGACGATCAACCGGGCGCGGCACGCAACGATGCGACGGCATCGCAAGGCGAGTGGGGCTACCTGCCGCCCGAACCGGCCGGCCTGCGCGACGTGAAAAGCGTGGTGCCGCTGCCGCTAAAAAAACGCTGAGCCATCGGGCCGACGCCGCCGCGAACGCCGTTCGCGGTCCTCGATGGCAGCCAGGCGCTGCGGCGCGCGTGCCGGGGACGGCACGCGCCGGCACGGCCGTGGCGTGGCCGGCGACGCTCGCCGCGAAGCGCGGCGGCCCGCTGCACGCCGGCCATCTGCGTTTTCGCAAACAGGCCGGCGCCCCGCGCGCGCTCCATTGCTTCGTGCTCGACTGTTCGGCGTCGATGCTGTCGCACGAACGGCTCGCGCTCGCGAAAGGGTTGATCGTCGCGTACTTCGACCAGGCCGCGCGCGACCGTATGGAAACCGCGCTGATCTGCTTCGGCGGCAACGGCGCCGCGCGGCGTTTCGGCCCAGCCGTGCCGCGCTGGTGGAACGCGCGCTGGCTCGAGCCGGTGGATGGCGGCGGCGGCACGCCGCTCGCGGACGGCATCGCGGCCGCCGCGCAATTGCTCGCGCGCGCCGCACGGCGTACGCCGGACCAGCAGCGCTGGCTGTGGGTGCTGTCCGACGGACGCACGCGCGAAACGGCACCGAAACCGGCGGCCGCCGATCACGTCGTGTTCGTCGATTTCGATGACGCGGCCGTGCGGATCGGGCAGGGCAGGCGGCTCGCCGACGCATGGGGCGCGCAGTGGACGACGGCCGCGTCGCTGTGCGCCGGGCTGACCGGCTGATTTGCTGATTGGCCGACCGATTGATCGGTTGATCGGTTGATCGGTTGATCGGTTGATCGGTTGATCGGTTGATCGGTTGATCGGTTGATCGGTTGATCGATTGATCGATTGATCGATTGATCGATTGATCGATTGATCGGAGCAGCGACCGCGCGGGACGATCGCCGGCGCTGCGCTATGATCGCGGTTTCTGCTCACCGGAACGTCTGCCATGCAAGTACTCGTCGATGCCGACGCGTGTCCCGCCGTCATCAAGGACATGCTGTTTCGCGCCGCGCGTCGTGCCGAGATCTGCGTGACGCTGGTCGCGAACCAGTTCCTGCGTACGCCGCCGTCGCCGTTCATCAAGTCGGTGCAGGTGCCGGCCGGCTTCGACGTCGCCGACGCGCGAATCGTCGAACTCGCGCAAGCCGGCGATCTCGTGATCACCGCCGACATCCCGCTGGCCGCGGCCGTCCTCGACAAGGGCGCACATGCGCTCGACCCGCGCGGCAACTGGTTCAGCCGCGAGAACATCGAGGAACGCCTGTCGACGCGCGCGATGATGGATCAACTGCGCAGCTCGGGCGTCGACACCGGCGGCCCGGCCCCGTTCAGCGCGCGCGACGGCAAGGCGTTCGCGTCGCAGCTCGACCGGTTCCTGGCACGCCACGGCAAGCCCTGACGCCTAGGGCGCCGGCCGTGCGACGTGCGATGCGTCACCGGTTTCGCGTCGAATCGTCGGCTGCGGCAGAATACGGATTCGCCGCGACATGGGTATCGCTGCGCCAACGAACCATCGGAGGGCATGGATGTCACCAACCCAACTTCTTGTTCCGACGTTGACCCAGATGCTGCGCGCGCAATCCGCGTGGCTCGACAAGGCCGTCGCGCACCGGCAGGCCGTCGGCGACGCGCCCGATGCGGTGCTGACGCTGAAGCTCGCACCCGACATGTATCCGCTCGCCGCACAGGTGCGGTTCTCGTGCTTCCAGGCGATGGAGCCGGTCTACCGGCTGCGCGGCGAACCGCTGCCGGATGCGCTGCTCGCGCTGCGCGAAGCCGGCTGGCACGCCGATGCGCAGCCGGGCACGGTGAGCGACGCGCAAGGGATCCTCTCCGGCACGATCGCATTCCTCGGCGAACTCGCGCCCGACGCGCTCGATGGCGGCGCCGCGCGGCCGATCGCCCTCGAGCTGCCAAACGGCATCGCATTCGACATGACGGGCGAGCAGTACGTGCGCGACTGGGCGCTGCCGCAGTTCTACTTTCACGCGATCGCCGCATACGCGATCCTGCGCCATTACGGCGTCGAGCTCGGCAAGGCCGATTACGTGCCGCACATGCTGGCGTACGTGCGGCCCGACACGATTCCGCAGGGTTGAACGGATGACCGGACGAGCCGGCCGCGGCGCGCCGGCATGACGCGGGCGCTCTTCATTTGCAGCCGCAACCGGCTGCGCAGCCCGACCGCCGAAGCCGTGTTCGCGGCATGGCCGGGTGTCGAAACCGACTCCGCGGGGCTGGCGCCCGACGCCGACACGCAAGTGTCCATTGAGCAGCTCGAATGGGCCGAGATCGTGTTCGTGATGGAGCGCGCGCACAAGGCGAGGTTGTCCGCCCGGTTCGGCGCCCGACTGAAGCACAAGAAGATCGTCTGCCTCGACATTCCCGACCGCTACACGTACATGCAGCCCGAGCTGATCGCGCTGCTCGAACGCAAGGCCGGGCCGTTGCTGCGCGCATGACCCGGGCGTGACCGGCGCGGGGCCGCTTCAGCGCAGACGAAGCGGGCCGTCCGCGAGCGGGGAAAAGCGGTCGAGGTGCAGCAGTTCGATGATCTTGCGGGTCGGCACGCTCGCGCGCAGCGTCTCGAGGCGTTCGACGTCGAACCACTTGCAGCGCGCGATCTCGTTGCTCGCGCGCGGGACCAGATGTTTCGGCACCTCGGCCACGAACACGTGATGGAGCTTCGTGAGACCGCCGAACTGCACCGCATAGTCGAGCGCGAGCCCTTCGAGCCGCGTTTCCTCCGCCAGCTCCCGCTGCGCGGCCTCCAGCGGTGTCTCGCCGCGTCGGATCGTGCCGCCCGGCAGCGTCCAGCGCGCCGCGGTGCGCGCGACCAGCAGCACGCTGCTACGCTGGCGGCACACAATCGTGGCGCGCTCCTTGATGCTGGCGACGGTATCCGGCCCGGTATTCATGTTCGGCAAAACAAGTAATCGTGGAATGAAATGCACGTCGACCGGCGTTGCCGGCCAGTCGCCCGATGGGTGGGCACGACGGCATGCAAAGCCGCCGCGCCGATCATACCGGCCGTTCGTGACAGTTCCGTGCGTCGCCGCGCGCCACGCGCAACGCGTCACGCCTGCGTCTCGATCACCGGGCGTGCCGGCTTCCCGGAGCGCGCATGGCGCCGTTTGTGCAGCGCATGCCGGTGACGCGGCGGCGTCACGTGCCGATGCGCGGGCGCGGGCCGTGCCATCGGCGCGGCGGCCCGCGGCTGTGATTGTCCCTCGCCAAAATGGAAGGTCTGGGTTTGCGCGCGGGCGACGCCCAACGTCGACGCGAGCACGAGGGCCGCGAGCAGCATGCGTTTCATGAAATTTCCGCCTTGGTTCGGATGAGCACTGTCCGCAGCTTAGCGAACCGCGGTCCGGCGCGGCAACCGGCGCGCGTTCGGGGTTGTCTCCCGGACTGCCGCATTCTCCACAGGCTTACCGGCGTATGCCCGGCTTGACAATAAAATTCTCCAGTGTGAATATAAATTCACGCACAAGAATTATTATTCGAGCCAGGAAAACCGCGCCGCAAAGTCGGCATGGCGGAACCGGCGGTCCGACACCCGGAAGCAGGAGCGAGACGCATGGCGGAGCTGGAGCAGCAGGGCGCGTTGGCGGGGTTGCGCATCATCGATCTGTCGCGGGTGCTGGGCGGCCCGTACGCGACCCAGATTCTCGCCGACCACGGCGCGGAGGTGATCAAGGTCGAACCGCCGTCGGGCGACGAGACGCGCACCTGGGGGCCGCCGTTCGATGGCGACACCGCGTCGTATTTCCTCGGCGTGAACCGCAACAAGCTCGGCATCGCGCTTGACCTGACGAAGCCGGACGATCGCGAGAGGCTGCTCAGGCTGCTCGAGCACGCGGACGCGCTGGTCGAGAACTTCAAGATCGGCACGATGGAACGCTGGGGGCTCGGCTTCGACGCGCTGCATGCGCGCTTTCCGCGGCTTGTTTATTGCCGCGTATCGGGCTTCGGCGCGGACGGCCCGCTCGGCGGGCTGCCCGGCTACGACGCGGCCGTGCAGGCGCTGGCCGGCTTGATGAGCGTGAACGGCGAAGCGGGCGGCGCGCCGCTGCGCGTGGGCGTGCCGATCGTCGATCTCGTCACCGGGCTGAACGCGGCGCTCGGCGTGCTGATGGCGCTGCGCGAACGCGTTGCGAGCGGGCGCGGCCAGTTCGTCGAATCGACGCTGTTCGACTGCGCGCTGTCGATCCTGCATCCGCACACGCCGAATTTCTTCCACTCCGGGAAGGCGCCGGTGTGCACCGGCAACGCGCATCCGAACATCACGCCGTACGACAGCTTTCCGACCGCGAGCGTCGACATCTTTCTCGCGGTCGGCAACAACGGACAGTTCGCCGCGCTGTGCGACGTGCTCGGCACGCGCGACTGGCCCGACGACCCGCGCTTCGCCGACAACCGCGCGCGCAGCGCGAACCGCGCCGCATTGCGCACGCTGCTCGAAACGGCGCTGGCCGCACACGACGGCGCGGCGCTCGCCGAGCAGCTGATGCGCCGTGGCGTGCCATGCGCGCCCGTGCTCGGGCTGGACGCGGCGCTCGACCATCCGCACGTCGCGCATCGGCAGATGAAGGTCGAACTGGGGCGGCACCGCGGCATCGCGTCGCCGATCAAGCTCGGCCGCACGCCGGCCTTGTACCGGCGGCCGCCGCCCGCGCTGAACGAACACGCGGCGCAGGTGTTTGCCGACGCGCCACGAGACGACAACGGCAAGCAAGGCCACTGACACGCATCGCGGCCGGCGGCAATGCGATGGCGTCGCCCGCCGCCGCACCGCGTCACGCCGCTTCGAACATCACGCCGCGCCGCGCCCGACGCGCGCCGGCGCCAGAGGAGACACATCATGCTCGCATGGATCGGCGCGATCGCGATCGTCGCGCTGTTCGGCCTGATCATCACGAAGCGGCTGTCGCCGCTCGTCGCCTTGATCGTCGTGCCGGTGGCCGCGTCGGTCGCGGCCGGCTTCGGACTCTCGACCGGCAAGTTCATCGTGCACGGCGTGCAGAACATCGGCCCGATCGCCGGCATGTTCGTTTTTGCGATTCTATTTTTCGGAATCCTCACCGACGCGGGAATGCTCGACCCGATCATCGCGGGCGTGCTGCGCGTGATCGGCTGCCATCCGCCGCGCATCGTGATGGGCTCGGCGCTGCTCGCGCTGCTGATCCATCTGGACGGCTCGGGCGCCGTCACGTTTCTCGTCACGCTGCCCGCGATGATGCCGCTCTATACGCGGCTCGGGATGGACCGGCGAATTCTCGCGTGCGTCGCGTCGATGGCGGCCGGCGTCAACTTCCTGCCGTGGGTCGGGCCGATGCTGCGCGCGTCCGCGGCGCTGCATATTCCCGGCTCGGCGATCTTCATGCCGATGATCCCGGTGCAGATCGTCGGGCTCGTGTTCGTGTTCGGCACCGCGTACGTGCTCGGTGTGCGCGAGGCGAAGCGGCTCGGGCTCGATCGCGCCGGCGCGGCGTCGCTCGCGATCGCGCCGCGCGAGCTGACCGACGCCGAACGCGCGCTGCGCCGGCCCGGGCGCTTCCGGATCAACCTGGCGTTGACGCTCGTCGTGCTCGGCACGCTGGTGTCGGGCATCGTCGACCCGATGGTGATGTTCATGCTCGGCACGGTCGCCGCGCTCGTCATCAACTATCCGGACGTGCAGGCGCAGCGCGAGCGGATCGACGCGCATGCGAAGGCCGCGCTGATGATGGCGAGCGTGCTGCTCGCGGCCGGCGCGTTCACGGGAATCATGTCCGGAACCGGGATGCTGAAGGCGATGGCCGAGGTCGTCGTCGCGCACGTGCCGGTCGAACATGCGCGCCACATGCCGCTCGTGCTCGGCCTGCTGTCGATGCCGCTCAGCCTGTTGTTCGATCCCGATTCGTTCTACTTCGGCGTGCTGCCGGTGCTCGCGGAAAGCGGGAAGCTGCTCGGCGTGCCGCCGATCCAGATGGCGCAGGCCGCGCTGCTCGGCCAGATGACGACCGGTTTTCCGGTCAGCCCGCTCACGCCGGCGACGTTCCTGATCGTCGGCCTGACCGGCGTCGAGCTGGCCGAGCACCAGAAATTCACGATTCCGTTCCTGTTCGCCGCCACCGTGCTGATGGTGTTCGCCGCGGTGATCGTGGGCGTGTTTCCGTTGTGAGCGCGCCGGACGTGCCGCTTCGCGCCGATGTTCCGGGTGGCCCATCCCGCAAAGGGACGTTTTTCGACGCGCAAGCCCTGGCGCCATCCGGCGTGTTGCTGAGAGCGGCGCGGCCGCTCGCCCATTTCCAGGAGAGCAATCCATGCAGTTCGACCTGACCGACGACCAGCGCGCGATCGAAAGCGCGATCGAGAAAATCTGCGAACGCTTCGGCGACGACTACTGGCTCGAACGCGATCGCGCGGGCGGGTTTCCGTCCGACTTTCACGCGGCGCTCGCCGAGGCCGGCTGGCTCGGCATCGCGATGGACCCGGCCCACGGCGGCGCCGGCCTCGGGATGACCGAGGCCGCGCTGATGATGCGCACGATCAGCGCGTCGGGCGCAGGCCTGTCGGGCGCCTCGGCCGTCCACATGAACATCTTCGGGCTGAACCCGGTGCAGGTGTTCGGCAACGACGCGCAGAAGGCGCGCTTCCTGCCGCCGCTGATCGCCGGGCGCGACAAGGCCTGCTTCGCGGTGACCGAGCCCGACGCGGGCCTCGACACGACACACCTGAGCACGCAGGCGCGCCGCGACGGCGACCACTACGTGCTGAGCGGGCGCAAGATCTGGATCTCGACCGCGCAGGTCGCGAACAAGATGCTGATCATCGCGCGCACGACGCCGCTCGATGCGGTCGCGAAGCCGACCGAGGGGCTCAGCCTGTTCTACACCGACCTCGACCGGTCGCGCGTCGAGGTGCGCGAGATCGAGAAGATGGGCCGCAAGGCCGTCGATTCGAACATGCTGTTCATCGACAACCTGCGCGTGCCGCGCGACGACCTGATCGGCAACGAGGGTGACGGCTTCCGTTATCTGCTGCACGGGCTGAACCCCGAGCGGATCCTGATCGCCGCCGAGGCGATCGGCCTCGGGCAGGCCGCGCTGCGGCGCGCGACGCAGTATGCGTGCGAGCGTGTCGTGTTCGGCCGCCCGATCGGGCAGAACCAGTCGATCCAGCATCCGCTCGCGCAGGCATGGATGCAGCTCGAGGCCGCGTGGCTGATGGTGATGAAGGCCGCGACGCGCTACGACGCGGGGCAGTCGTGCGGGGCGGAGGCGAACGCCGCGAAGTACCTCGGCGCGGAAGCCGCGTTCCAGGCGTGCCAGACGGCGATCGCGACGCACGGCGGGATGGGCTATGCGAAGGAATACCATGTCGAGCGCTACCTGCGCGAGTGTATGATTCCGAGGCTCGCGCCCGTGAGCCCGCAACTGATCCTCTGCTACATCGCGGAGAAGGTGCTCGGGCTGCCGAAGTCGTACTGACCGTACCGGCCCGGCGGCTCGCCCGGCGCGCGGCTTCCCGTTCCGATTCAAGCGCTCGTCATGGACGTCAAACTCGTTGCCCGCACGCTCGACCTGTTCGAGCTGTTCGCCGCCGAACGGCGGCCGCTGCCGCTCACCGAGCTCGCGCGCCTGCTCAATGTGCCGGCGTCGAGCTGCCTGGCGATGGCACGCACGCTCGTGAGCCGCGGCTATCTGTACGAGGTGCGCAAGCGCGGCGGCTACTACCCGACGCGGCGCCTGCAGACGATCGCCGCCGCGATCGACGCGACCGATCCGGTCGTCGACATCGTGCATCCGCATCTCGTCGCGCTGCGCGATGCGAGCCGCGAGACGGCCGTGCTCGGCAAGATCCAGGGCGCGTCGGTCACGTATCTCGACGTCGTCGAATCCGAGCAGGCGATCCGCTATACGCGCCAGCCGGGCGAGCTGCGCCCGCTGCATGCGAACTCGATCGGCAAGGCGATCTTCGCGGAGCTCGCGAGCGAGGCGCAGCAGGCGCTCGGCGCGCAGCTTTCATTCGAACGCTTCACCGACGCGAGCGTCGCGGACCTGCCGGCGCTCGTCGCGCAAACCGCGCGGTTTCGCGAACTCGGCTGGGCCGAGAACTTCGGCGAGAGCGCGCCCGAGCTGTCGGCGATCGCGGTCGCGCTGACGCTCGACGGCGACTGGTACGGGCTGTCGGTCGTCGGCCCGACCGAGCGGATCCGCCAGCATCGCGACTCGCATGCGGCGCTGCTGGTCGATGCGAAGGCGCGGTTGCTGGCCGAGCAGGGGCGCGGGTAGCAAGGGCCGCGAAGCAGCGCTCAGCGGCTGCTTGGGCGGCCGTTCGCCGCCGCGCCGGACAGCGCGCCGGGGAACGGCCGCGGCCGGCCCGTCACGCGCCGGCGATCACGACTTCACGACGTCACGACTTCACCCACACGCCGCCGGCGCTCGGGTTGTCGCCTTGCGTCCACCATTTCGCGCAGTATTTCGCGCCCTGATACATCACGCACGTGCCGCCCTGGTACGCGGTCGTTGCCGACCACGTCGCCGTGCCGCCGCCGATCGCTTTCCACACGCTCGCCTGGCCCGGCACGTCGCCCTGCGTCCACCATTGCGCCTGGTACGTCGTGCCCTGATAGGTGACCGTCGCGCCGGCCGTATAGACCTGGCTGGCCGACCAGGGCGCGCCGGGCTGCGGCGTGCCGCCGTTCGAGCCGCCGCCGTAGTTCGGGTCCTGCGTGACGCCCGCGCCCCACTTGCCGTCGAGCTTGCGGAAGATCGACGCGAACGCGTACGGCTGCTGCGCGATGCCCGAGCAGGTCGGCGACACATACGCGCCGTTGTTCGGGCACGGCTGGTCGCGGCCGACAGACCAGTTACCGAAGAAACCGTAACCGTTGTTGAGCGCCGTATTCAGCACGCTCTGCGCATTGGCGAGCGTGAAGGTTTCGCCCTGCACGTCGTTCATCCCGATCATCGGCGTGACCCCGACCATCTGCCAGAGTTGCGCGCCGGTCTTCGGCTGGCCGGCCGACTTGAACGCCGTGTCGAGCTGCGCGTAGAGCGCCTGCGCGGCGCTGATCGCCGCCGCGCCCATGTCGATGTTCGCGGGGCCGTAGTCCATCGTCATCAGGTTCACCGCGTCGAACGCGACCTTGTTCGCGATGGCCGCGGTCACGACGTTCACGCCATCCTGCGTGAGCCCGGTCGGCATCGTCGGCAGCGTCAGCGTGACGTGCAGCGGCCGGCCTTTCGCCGCGTAGTCGGACTGCAACTGCGCAACCGCCTGGAAGTTGCGGGCGACCGCGGCGCTGTCCTGCTGCGATGCGCCCTCGATGTCGAAGTCGACATGCGTGAGGCCGTAGGTGTCGATCACGGTCTGGTAGGCCGTCTTCAGCGCGGGGACGGTCGAGCACGCCTGCATCAGCGGCGTGCCGTTCGCGCCGCCGAACGAGACCGCGATCTCGCCGCCTTTCGCGCGATAGCTCGCGATCGACGTCGACAGCGACGCGAGCAGATCGCCACTCGCACCGTTGCCGATCGGCTGCACACCGCCCCAGGACGGCGCACAACCGTTGCCCGCGGTCACGAACGCGAGCGTGAACTGCTGGATGCCTTGCTGGACGCCGATCCGGTCGACGAGCGGCGTCGGGTAGAGCGTCACGTCGACGAACGGCGCATAGACGCCGGCGCCGTGGGACACGCTCGCGACGGCGAGCAGGCAGCCCGCGACGAGCGCGCGCGGGTTGAATCGCGACAACACGGTGTTGTTCATTGTTTTCTCCAAGTGGAAGAGGGATACGCTGGCCCGCGTATCGCCGCCGGTCGGGCGGCTGCACATGCCCGCCCGGCGGCATGCACATCTTGAAGGATTAGTTCTGAACAATGAACGGTTGTGCGTTCTTTTTATTATTGCACTGTGCGTAAGTAACAATCTTGCCGATTCGAGCGAATATCGAAACGTAAAGCGGGCGATTTGTCCGCTTGGTCGTGCGATGAAGCGCAAGCGCTGGACGCTCGATACCGTGCCCACGGCGCGCGGCCGATGCGTGCATGGATGTGTCGCACCGGCACCGGCAACGACGGCCGGCATGCCGTGCCGTGCGCAGCGGTCTTCAGCGATACCAGCGCGGCGTATAGACCCACTCGCGGCCATCGCCGATCGCGAAACGCCGCGTCGTCGACGAACCGACGATCACCATCGTGCGCATGTCCACCTGGTCGCTGCGCAGCGCGCCGAGCGTCGTCGTCGCGAGCGTCGCGCCCGGCCGGCCGATATCGCGGCCGAGCACGACGACCGTGTCGGCCGCGCGGTGCGCGCGCACGACATCGAGCGCACGATCGAGCTGCCACGGTCGCGCACGCGAGATCGGGTTGTAGAACGCCATCACGAGATCGGCTTGCGCCGCATGCCGCAGGCGCATCTCGATCACGTCCCACGGCTTCAGGTTGTCCGACAGCGAGATCGCGCAGAAATCGTGGCCGAGCGGCGCACCGGCCTGCGCGGCAGTCGCGAGCGACGCCGATACGCCGGGTTCGATGCGCAGCTCGACCGCCGCCCAGCGCGGGTCGTGCGCTTCGTCGAGCGCTTCCAGCACGGCCGCGGCCATCGCGAACACGCCCGGATCGCCCGACGACACGACCGCGACGCGCCGGCCCTCGGCCGCCAGTTCGAACGCATGGCGCGCCCGCTGCATTTCCTCGCGATTGTCGGTGCCGTGTACGCGCTGGTCCGCGCGGAACGGGCCCGCCATCGTCACGTAGGTCGTATAGCCGAGGATATCGGTCGCTTGCGCGAGCGCGTCGCGTGCGGCGGGCGTAAGCCATGCGGCATCGCCCGGGCCGAGGCCCAACACCGTCAGGCGGCCGCGCGCGCGGCCGAGCGTGGCGGGATCGACGGGTTGCGCCGCGACCGCGCAGGCGAGGCCGTCGGACGTTGCGCGCAGCGTGTGCGCGACGCGCAACGTAAGGCCGAGCAGTGCGGCGGCGTCGGTGTTGCGATCATCTTTGCCATCGCCATCGCCATCGCCATCGCCATCGCCGAAGCGCAGCGGCACGCACAGCGTGTGCGCCGCTGCTTCGACCCGCGCATCGCCGAGCAAGGTGGCCGGCGCGACGAGCGCGGCGAGCGCGAGCCGCGCGAGGCCGTGCGCATCGAGCAGCGCGTCGATGCGTTCGGCGAGCGATGGCGATGCGTCGGCCTGCACGCCGCGCGCGTCGATGCCGACCACCACGCTGCGCGGATGGATCACGAGTTCGTCGCGCGCGCCGCGCCACGCATCGGGCGTCACGCGGATCGCGTGCGCGGCCGCGTCGTCGCGCGGCAGCGCGACGTCGTCGAGCCACGGCGCCGCGCCGTCGATGCGCGTGGCCGCGCCCGCGAGCAGGTCGGACACGAAGCGCTTGCCCTGCTGGAGATCGGAGAGCGCATAGCCGTCGGGCGGATTGAGCACGCACGCGCCGAAGCGCAGTTCGCCGCTCGTCGTGATCGCCGGTGCAACGCCGAGGCACTCGGCGATTTCGCGCGCGATCAGGTTCACACCCGTCAAACCGCCGAGCAGCGGCACGACGGCCGAGCCGTCTTCCGCGATCGCGAGCACCGGTGGCTCGACACCCTTGTCGGCGAGCGCGGGCGCGACGCAACGGATCACGATGCCGGCCGCGCACAGCGCGACGATCGGCAGGCCGCGTGCGTAAAGCGCGCGCAGGTGCGCGCCGAGTTCGTCGAACGGCACGTCGGCCTCGACGCGCGACGCGAGCCCATGCACGCGAGCGCCCGGATAATGCGCCTGGATGCGCCGCGCGGTGTCGAGCGCGCCCGCGCCGAGAATCACGATCGCGGGCGGAGTCGTCATCCTTGCCATTTTTCCCCCGGCACGACGAGCAGCGAGAAATACGGTGACGCCATCGGATCGACTTCGTCGAGCGGCACGATGCGCTGGGCCGCCATCGTCGCGCGCTCGACGTACAGCGCGCGCTTCGCGAGCCCGAGTTCGTCGAGCACGCGCCGCACCTTGTCGAAGTTGCGGCCGAGCTTCATCACGACGGCCGCGTCGGCGTGCGCGAGCCGCGTGCGCAATTCGTCCTCCGGCAGCACGCCGGACAGCACCGACAGGCTCTGGTTGCGATAGACGAGCGGCTGGCCGAGCACGGCCGTGCCGCCGAGCATCGCGCACACGCCCGGGATCACTTCGGTGTCGTAGCGCGTCGCGAGGCGATCGTGCAGGTACATGTACGAGCCATAGAAGAACGGATCACCTTCGCAGATCACGGCGACGTCGCGCCCGGCGTCGAGATGCGCGGCGACGATCTCGGCGGCCGTGTCGTAGAAGTCGGCGATCACCGTTTCGTAGCACAGCGGCGGCGGCAGCGCCTCGGTCGTCACCGGATAGACGAGCGGCAGTTGCGTCTGCGCGTCGAGCAGGTGCGCTTCGACGATCCCGTACGCATTGCCTTTCTTGCCCTTCGCGACGAAATACGCGACCACCGGCGCGGCCTGCAGCACGCGCAGCGCCTTGATCGTCATCAGTTCAGGGTCGCCCGGGCCGACGCCGACCCCGAACAGGCGTCCGCGCGGGGCCGTCATTCGGCCTCCGTCGCGAGTGCGTTGACGGCGGCGGCCGCCATCGCGCTGCCGCCGCGCCGGCCGAGCAGCGTGACGTAGGGCACGCCGCGGCTCTCGGCGTCGAGCATCGCCTTCGATTCGGCCGCGCCGATGAAGCCGACCGGGAAGCCCAGGATCAGCGCGGGGCGCGGCGCGCCGGCGTCGATCATGTCGAGCAGGTGGAACAGCGCGGTCGGCGCATTGCCGATCACGACGACGCTGCCTGCCAGCTGCGGGCGCCACAGCTCGAGCGCCGCGGCCGAACGCGTGTTGCCGAGATGCCGCGCGAGGTCGGGCACCTCCGGTTCGCCGAGTGTGCAGACCACGCGATTGCCGGCCGGCAGCCGCGCGCGCGTGATGCCTTCGGCGACCATCCGCGCGTCGCACAGGATCGGCGCGCCGGCCGCGAGCGCCGTGCGGCCCGCGGTGCCGGCGCCGGCCGAGAAGCGCAGGTCGTAGACGACATCGACCATCCCGCACGCGTGGATCACGCGCACCGCGAGCTTCTCGAGATCGGGCGGAACCTGCGACAGGTCGGCCTCGGCGCGGATCGTCGCGAACGACTGGCGGTAGATTTCCTGCCCGTCGCGAATGTAGTCAAGCATCGGTGGTGGTGTCCTGGCTATGCCGCAGGTCCGTCAATCGGGCCGCGGCCTGGTCAATCGTCAGATGGCGCGCGAGCGGGGCGCCGAGGCCCGCGGCGGCGTCGCGCCGGTAAAGGTCGTAGCGGGCGGGCGCAACCGCAACGAGCGTGTACGTCGCGGGATGCGGCAGCCCGCAGTGGCGCTCGCAGCCGGTCAGGTGCACGTTGACCGGCTGGCCGACGCGCGCGGCCAGCGCGAGCGCATCGTGTTTCGTATCGGCGCGCGCCTTCGCGCAGCCCGCGCTGCCGGTGCAGGCAACCAGCGCCGCCAGCGGGTCGGATGGCGTGCACACGAGACCGAGCGACGCGAGCGCATCGAGCACGGCCGGCGCGCGTTCGCACCGCACGCCGTGCACGAATACGCCTTGCCACGGCGTCATCGACAGCGTGGCGTCGCCTTCGGCTTCAGCGAGTGCCGCGAGCCGTTCCAGTTGCGTCGCGTCGAGCCGGCCGAGCACGAACTGCGCGCCGACGCTGCAGCGCGCCGCGTCGAGCGACGACCGCACGCCGAAACGCAGCGCGGCATCCGCGGGCATGCGCCGCCAGCCGGCCAGTGCGGGATCGGCCTCGAGCGGGAAGGGTGCGTAGTGCTGCGCGCGGTCGCGCAACGCGCGTTCGCCGCCGGTCGCGAGCAACGCGCGCATCCGCGTGACGTCGGCCGGCGCAAGATCGAGGAATGCGAGCAGCAACGCGCGCACCAGCGCGACGGCCTGGTCCGGCGCCACGTCGAACCAAGCGGGCGAATCGTCGGACGAGACCGGCGGACAGCCGGCGAGGCCCGCGGCGATGCGCGGCGCGCCGTCGCCGCGGCGCCGCGCGGCAAGCCAGATGTCATGCGGATGATCGAGCGCCGCGACCGATTCGCCGCCGTCGAGCTGGATCGAGAATTTCGGCGACAGTTCGCCGCGGCGCGGCTCGTGCGTCAGCATGTCGAGCAACGGCCGTGCGAGTGCGTGGCTGTCGAGCAGCGCGGCGGGGTCGAGCCCGGCGAGCGGGCTGAGCATCAGGTTGCGGACGTCGTCGCTCGCGGCGAGCGCGGCCTTATCGTGCGCAGCATCGGCGGCGCTCGCACGCGGGCCGAGGCCCGCGTCGAGCAAGGCACCGGCCAGCAGATCGGCCGCGCCGTCGCGAATGCCGCGCAACTGGAGATTCGCGCGATTGGTCGCGTCGATCGCGCCGGACCCGTAGCTGCGCGCCGCGGTGGCGATCGCGCGCGCCTGCCGCGCGTCGAGCCGGCCGCCCGGCAGCTTGACCCGGCACAGCCCGCCGTCGGCGGCCGCGACGACGCGCACGAGCCCCGGGCAAGCCGACGGGCGCACGACGGGCAACGCAGGAATCGAAACGGGGGCGGAACTCAACGGGATACCGGGGTAGTGTGGCGCCGCGGCCAACGCATCGGTACACCCCGCCCGACGCCGACTGGCACGCACGCACTTTCAGTGCCGGCAGGTCTCCTGGCTGACAGGTCGGCGCCGGCTCCCGGCCTTCCCGGTGAAACCAGTGGCATGAGGGGGGAGATCGGCTCGCTGTCTACAGTTGCGGGGGCAGCCACAGCGGCGCGATGCGCGCCCTGTGTTCCCTCTTCGGCCCCGAAGGGCACCGGCGAACGAACGGCCGTAGGATACCCGATTTCACCGGCGCTTCGCGACCGTCGAGCGGGCGCCGTGACCGAAGCGAAACGCGGCTCGGCGCGGGCAGTCCCGCAGATGAAACGCGCGGTGGAACACGGTACCATGCCGACTTTCGCAACGCGGACGGCCGAACCGGCGCCTTCACGGCCGCCGTACGGCGACTCGATGGAATCGGATGATGGGGAAGGCTGCATGACGGCGTGGCTGACGGTAGTGGGCATCGGCGACGACGGTTACGCGGGGCTCGGGCGCAGTGCGCGGCGCGCGCTGCTCGACGCGACGCGGGTCGTCGGTGCGAAGCGGCACCTCGACATGCTGCCCGCGCGGCTGCGGGCGGTGCGCGAGCCATGGCCGTCACCGTTCGACGTGTCGGGCCTGCTCGCGCGGCGCGACGCGCCCGTCTGCGTGCTGGCAAGCGGCGACCCGATGCTGTTCGGCGTCGGCGCGACGCTCGCGCGCGAGCTATCCGCTGACGAATGGCGCGTGCTGCCCGCCCCGTCGTCGCTGTCGCTGGCGGCCGCACGGCTGGGTTGGGCGCTGCAGGACGTCGGCGCGGTGTCGCTCGTCGGCCGGCCGCTCGCGACGCTCGTGCGCCACCTGCTGCCGGGCCGGCGCCTGTTCGTGCTGAGCGCCGACGGCCGCACGCCGGCCACGGTCGCCGCCGAACTCACGGCGCGCGGCTTCGGCCCGACCCGCATCAGCGTGTTCGAGCATCTCGGCGGCCCGCTCGAGCGGCGTCTCGACGGCCTCGCGCAAGACTGGCCGATCGCCGAAACCGCCGCGCTCAACCTGATCGCGCTCGACTGCCGGGCCGGCCCCGATGCGCCGCGCCGCGCGCTCACGCCCGGCCTGCCCGACGACGCGTACCGCCACGACGGCCAGCTCACCAAGCGCGACATGCGGGCGTTGACGCTCGGGCGGCTCGCGCCCGCACCGGGCGAACTGTTGTGGGACGTCGGCGCGGGCAGCGGCTCGATCGGCATCGAATGGATGCGCGCGCATCCGTCGTGCCAGGCGGTCGCGATCGAGTCGCATGCGGAGCGCCAGCGCTTCATCGAACACAACCGCGACGCGCTCGGCGTGCCGGGGCTGCAACTCGTCGCGGGGCGCGCGCCCGACGCGCTCGCGGGGCTCGCCGCGCCCGACGCGATCTTCATCGGCGGCGGCGCGAGCGCGCCCGGCGTGCTCGATGCGTGCTGGTCGGCGCTGAAGCCGGGCGGCCGGCTCGTCGCGAACGCGGTCACGCTGCAGGGCGAACTGGCGCTCGCGGCCTGGCGCGACGCGCATGGCGGCACGCTCACGCGCGTGTCGCTCGCGCATGCCGAGCCGCTCGGCCGCTTCGACACGTGGCGGCAGCCGTTGCCGGTCACGCTGTACGACGGGCGCAAGCCCGATCCCGCGGCGACGGAATTCACGGGCCCCGCGTGATGCGCGACGAAACCCCCGAACGAGCGGCGCCACTGCGGTTCGGCTATACGACCGGCAGCTGCGCGACCGCGACGTCGCTCGCCGCCGCGCGCCTGCTGGTCGCGGGTCACGCGGACGATGCGGTCGAGATCGTGCTGCCGAAGGGGCAGCGCGTAATGATGCGGCTCGAGTTCTGCCGGATCACCGCCGACGGCGCGGAGGCCGGCACCATCAAGGACGCCGGCGACGATCCGGACGTCACGCACGGTGCGCTGGTGTTCGCGCGCGTCGCGCTGTCCGCCGCGCCCGGCGTGCGGTTTCATGCGGGGCCGGGCGTCGGCACGGTCACGCGCGCGGGGCTCACGCTGCCGGTCGGCGAACCGGCAATCAATCCGGTGCCGCGCCAGATGATGACCACGCACCTCGACGCGCTCGCGGCCGAGTATGGTTACGCAGGCGGCTTCGACGTGACGATCGGCGTGGAGGGCGGCGAGGCGCTCGCACTGAAGACGATGAACCCGCGCCTGGGCATCGTCGGCGGACTGTCGATCCTCGGCACGACCGGCATCGTACGGCCGTTCTCGTGCTCGGCGTACATCGCGTCGATCCACCAGGGCATCGACGTCGCACGCGCGAACGGCATCGCGCACATCGCCGCGTGCACCGGCAACACGAGCGAGGATGCGATGCGCGCGCACTACGGCCTGCCCGACATGGCGCTGATCGAAATGGGCGATTTCGCGGGCGCGGTGCTCAAGCACCTGCGCCGCGCGCCGGTCTCCCGCCTGTCGATGTGCGGCGGCTTCGGCAAGCTCAGCAAGCTCGCGGCCGGCCATCTCGACCTGCACAGCCGCCATTCGAGCATCGACCTGCCGCTGCTCGCGCAGTGGGCGGCCGAGGCCGGTGCGAGCGACGCGCTGCAGGCCGCGATGCGCGCGGCAAACACCAGCCAGGAAGCGCTGAAGCTCGCGCTCGCGGACGGCGTGCCGCTCGGCGACCTCGTCTGTGCGCACGCGCTGCGGGTCGCACGCGACATCGTGCCGGCCTCGGTGGCCGTCGAGATGTTCGCGATCGACCGGCAGGGCCGTTTCGTCGGAAGTGCACGATGAGCGTACGCATCCTGCTCCTCGGCGGCACCGGCGACGCACTGAAGGTCGCACGTGCGCTCGGCCGCGGGCACGTCTATAGCCTCGCGGGCCTCGGCAAGGTGCCCGACGACCTGCGCTGCGACGTGCGTGTCGGCGGGTTCGGCGGAGCGGCGGGGCTTGCTGCCTATTTGCGCAGCGCCGGCATCGGTCTCGTGATCGACGCGACGCATCCGTATGCCGCGCAAATCAGCGCGAACGCTGCGGCCGCCGCGCGCGACGCGTGCGTGCCGCTGTGGGCGCTGCGCCGCGCGCCGTGGACGCCGCGCCCCGACGACGACTGGCGGATGGTCGACGACTGGGCCGGCATCGAGGCCGCGCTCGCGCCGTTCCGGCGGCCGCTGTTCACGCTCGGGCGCGAACCGCTCGCGCATCTCGACGAGATCCCGCCACACCAGTTCTGGCTGGTGCGCTGCCTCGATGCGCATCCCGGCAACGCGCGCGCGCAGATCGTCGCGACGCGCGGGCCGTTCACGCTCGACGGCGAACGCGCGCTGTTCGCGCTCGCGGGCATCGACGTCGTCGTCAGCAAGAACAGCGGCGGCGCCGCGACCGAAGCCAAGCTCGACGTCGCGCGCGAACGACGGCTGCCGGTCGTGATGCTGCGCCGGCCGCCGCTGCCCGACGCCGACCGCGAGTTCGACTCGGCCGCCGCGCTGCGAGAGGCGCTCGACGCGCTCGACCCGGCGGCGCGCACGTGATGCCGCGCGACCGGTTGCCCAATGAATGGATGGAGATTTCTGGATGACGGTGTATTTCATCGGCGCGGGCCCTGGCGACCCCGAACTGATCACGGTGAAGGGCCAGCGCCTCGTGCGCACGTGCCCGGTGATCCTGTATGCAGGCTCGCTCGTGCCGCCGGCCGTGCTCGACGGCCATCGCGCGGAGCAGGTCGTCAATACCGCCGAGCTCGATCTCGGTGCGATCGTCGCGCTGCTCGCCGATGCGCATGCGAAAGGGCAGGACGTCGCGCGCGTGCATTCGGGCGATCCGTCGCTGTACGGGGCGATCGGCGAACAGATCCGCCGGCTGAAAGTGCTCGGGATTCCGTATGAAATCGTGCCGGGCGTGACGGCCACGGCCGCGTGCGCGGCGACGCTCGGCGTCGAGCTGACGCTGCCCGGTGTCGCGCAGACGGTGATCCTCACGCGCTTCGCGGGCAAGACGACGATGCCGGAAGGCGAAGCGCTCGGCGCGCTCGCCGCGCACCGAGCGACGCTCGCGATCCATCTCGGCGTGCGCCATCTCGCGCGGATCGTCGACGAAGTGCTGCCGCATTACGGACCGGACTGCCCGGTCGCGGTGATCTATCGCGCGAGCTGGCCCGACGAGGAACGCGTGACCGGCACGCTGGCCGACATCGTCGGCAAGGTGCAGGGCACGCGGATCGAACGCACCGCGCTGATTCTGGTCGGGCGCGTGCTCGATGCGGAAGGGTTCGCGGATTCGACGCTGTATGCGAGCGGCGGCTGATTGCGCGTAAGCGAAACGCGATGCGTGCCGAGGCACACGCTCTACGCACGCGCGACGCGCCGCGCAAACTGCGGCGCGAAACCCGCCGCCAGCGCGAACAGCACGACACACAGGCAAGCCATCGCGACCCACGCGGGCGACAGATCCGCGAGACGCTGGCGCACGATGCCCGCCGCGAACGGAAACAGCCCCGCGACCAGATAGCCGACGCCCTGCACGAACCCCGTCAACGATGCGGCATCGGCCGGCGTCGCCGCATGATCGACCGTGACGATCAGCGACAGCGGAAACAGCGCGCCGATGCCCGCACCCAGCAGCAGCGCGGCCGGCAACGCGAGCGCCTGCGGCGCGGCCAGCATCACCAGCAGCCCGGCCAGCAGCGACGCGATCGCCGCGTGCAGCGCCGGCCGGCGATCGGGCAGGCGGTCGATCATCGCGGAGATCGTCAGCCCCGCGACGACTTCCGCGAGCGTCACGCCGCCCAGCAGGCCGCCGGCCGCGGTCGGCGACCAGCCGAGCCGCATGTAGTACGGCGGCAGCCACGCCAGCACGAGCGTGTAGGCACCCGTCGCGATCCCGAAGAACAGCGCGAGCCGCCATGCGCGCGGCGAGCGCGACGGCCGCGCATGCGTCGCCGATGTGGAGGCCGACGCCGGCAGCGCCCCGGACGCCGGCGCGTCGCCACGACTGGCCAGCGGCCACGCGAGCGCTGCAAGGGCGGCCGGCAGCGCCCAGCCCGCGAGCGCGACGAGCCAGCCCCAGCGGGCCGCGGCGAACGGCGCGACGACGCTCGCGAGCACCGCACCGCCCATGATCGACGTCGAATAGACGCCCATCGCGCCGCCGATCCGCGTCGCGAAATGCGCCTTCACGAACCCTGGCAGCAACGCCTGCACCATGGCGATCCCGATGCCCGCGCAGCATGCGCTCGCCAGCAGCAGCCACGCGTGCCGCGCGCCAACACGCGACGCGCTGGCGAACCCGATCAGCACGACGCCGAGCCACACGCCGCCAGCGATCCCCGTCACGCGTTGCAGCCGCCGCGCGCTCAGCGCGCCCACGCCCATCAGCAGGATCGGGATCGTGGTCAGCAGGCTCGCCGCGCCGTCGCCGATGCCGGTCGCGCGCTGGATCATGTCGAGCAGCGGACCGATCGCAGCAAGCGCCGGCCGCAGGTTCAGTCCGACCAGCACGAGGGCGGCAAGCCGCCAGCCGGGGGAAATGCAGCGATTCACGGAAGGCCCTCGATATCGGTGCACGGCCCTGCATTGGGGGTGGCGTGCGTTTTCATGTAAAGTATCTCGACATCAAGATAAATTGGCATTTATCTCGACGTCAAGATAACTAGTGAACCGAGGAGGGTTAATGGATCGAGCCGCGCATGCGCTCGCGCAATGGCGCGTCGAGCACCCGGATCTGGATGCGTCGTCGATGCTCGTGATGGGCCGGCTGCAGGAAGCCGCGCTCGTGATCGCGCGCGACGGCCTCAATCCGCTGTTCGCGCGCTACGGGATGCAGCCCGGCGAATTCGACGTGCTGGCGACGCTGCGGCGCAGCGGCGCGCCGTTCGCGCTGACGCCGACCGCGCTGTACGACGCGCTGATGATGTCGTCGGGCGGGATGACCGCACGAATCGACCGGCTGCACAAGGCCGGCTGGGTCGAGCGCCGCCCGAATCCGGCCGACGGCCGCGGCACGCTCGTCGCGCTGACGGACGCGGGCCGCGCGCTGATCGACGAGGCGGTGGTCGCGCACGTCGACAATCAGCGCGCGATGCTGGCCGTGCTGTCGGAGGCGGAGCAGGCGCAGTTGTCGGCGCTGCTGGAAAAGCTGCTGGCGGGATTGGAGGAAGGGAAGCCGACGCCGGTCGAAAAGCAGCGGCGCGGATCTCACGCTGAGTCACGCTGAACGCGACGCACGAAACGCAGAAACGCAGAAACGCAGAAACGAAACCAGCAAACCGCCCGCCGCGCGAGGCGGCGGCCCGGTCACGCAGCGGGCCGCACACGGCGCGCCCGCTGCGCGAATCAGCCGCGTGCCGGGATAGTGAGCCCGCGCGCGACGGCCGGACGCGCGACGAACGCGTCGAGCACTCGCTTGACGTTGCGGAATTCACTGAAGCCGACGAGATCGCCCGCTTCGTAGAACCCGACCAGGTTGCGCACCCACGGGAAGATCGAGATGTCGGCGATCGTGTACGTATCGCCCATCATCCACTTGCGGTTCGCGAGATGCGCGTCGAGCACGGCGAGCAGGCGCTTCGATTCGGCGGCGTAGCGGTCGCGCGGACGCTTGTCCTCGTAGTCGCGGCCGGCGAACTTGTGGAAGAAGCCGACCTGGCCGAACATCGGGCCGATGCCGCCCATCTGGAACATCACCCACTGGATCGTCTCGTAGCGGCCCGCGGCGTCCTTCGGCATCAACTGGCCTGTCTTGTCGGCGAGATAGAGCAGGATCGCGCCCGATTCGAACAGCGGCAGCGGCCGACCGTCGGGGCCGTTCGGATCGATGATCGCCGGGATCTTGTTGTTCGGGTTCAGCGACAGGAATTCGGGCGACAGCTGGTCGTCCGTGTCGAAGCTCACGAGGTGCGGCTCGTACGGCAGGCCGGTCTCCTCGAGCATGATCGACACCTTGACGCCGTTGGGCGTCGGCAGCGAGTACAGCTGGAGACGGTCGGGATGCTGGGCCGGCCATTTTTTCGTGATCGGGAAGGCGGACAGGTCGGGCATGGAGGTTCGCTCGTCAACGTGGAGGATCCGCGATCCGCCGGCCGGCCGTGCGCCACGGAGCGCCCCCCGGCACGGCGGCAGGGGCGGGACGAGCGCATCGGCAAGCGGGCGGGCCGCGCCGAAAACGCCCACTGTAGCCGATCCCCGCGATCGCTGCAGACGGCGGCCGCGCGTCGCGCGCGAGCGCCGCCGCGCGTCACTTCGTCGTCAGAAGTTGTGCCGCAGCCCGACCATCGCGGCCGTCGTGCCGACGCCGGGCGCGACCGGCTGCCCGTACACCAGCATCTGGTCCATCGTGCCGCGGTTGTTCACGTGGCCGGCCTGCGCATAGACCATCGTCCGCTTCGACAGGCTGTAGTCGGCCGTGAGCACGACGGCCGTCGACCGGTTCGTGGCGCGGTTGCGATCCTTCAGGTAGTACACGGCGGAGGCGACCTGCAGCGCGGGCGTGAAGCGATAGCCGACACCGGCCGACAGCATGTCGAGGTTCACGCGGTCCGCATGCGCGGGATTCCGGCCGTTGCCGTACGACGCCGACACCGAGAAATCGCGGACCGTGTATTTCGCGCCGACGTAGACGAAGCGGTTATTGTCGACGCCGGTAGGCGCGACACCCGGTGCCGGATTCGTGTCGTGGCCGTTGTAGTAGACGGCCGATGCATTGAGCCCGTAGTTCGAATACCGGAGCACGACCGACTCGCGCGTGCCGCCCTGAAACTGTCCGGCGACGCCGCCGGGTGCGTATTCGAGCGCGAGCGACACGCCCGCGAACGTCGGCGACTGATACACGAGCGCATTGCTGTCGTACAGCGCGCCGATCGCGCCGTTGGTGCTCGTCGCCGGCCAGCCGGCCGCGGTATTCAGGCCGAGCCACGCGGTCAGCACGCTGCCGAAGAACTGCGCGTTGCGCACGTCGGTGTCGGCCATCGCGTAGATCATCGGCACGATCTGGCGGCCGGCCGTCACCGTGCCGAACGGCCCCGATACGCCGAGCGACGCAATCTGGTTGAAGATCGCGACGGCGCCCGGCGTGTCGCTCAGCTGGAGCCGGCCGGTGCCGCTGTCGAACGAACCCTGCAGCTTGAAGTTGACCTTGTAGCCGCCGCCGAGGTCCTCGCTGCCCTTGATCCCCCAGAAGCTCGAATAGATGCCGCCGTCCTTCATCCGGAACACCTTGCCGGTGTTCGGCGCGTTCGGGCGGAACGAAGCGGCCGACGTGCTCTGGTACAGCAGGCCCGTGTCGACCACGCCGTACAGAGTGACGGAGGATTGCGCATGCGCGAACGCCGAACAGCCGGCAAGCGCCGCGAGCGCGGCCAGTTTCGTCTTCATCGAAGTCTCCAGGATCGTAATGGACCGCACGGGATCGAGCCCGGGCGGGGTGAAGCGAGTGAAGCGCGGCAGCATCGAGACAGGCGGGAAGGCGCGCGAAGCGACGCCGGTGCAAGCCGTGCTGAAAGACTACGCAACGGCGCGAGGCCGCTCCCCCCCATGCGCGGGGGGCAGGGTTGTGGAGAATCGAAAGGGGAGCGGCGAGGATGCCGCCGTCAACAGCCAGCAAAGCCGGCAACGCCGGCACACCCAGCAATCAAGGCGCGCTTTCGAGCAATCCGAGCACCAGCGCGCGGCGCACGACGTGCTTGCGTGAACTGGCGTCGAGCTTGCCGAACAGGTTTTTCAGGTGCCACTTCACGGTTTCTTCGCCGACGGCGAGCGCCACCGCGATCTCCTTGTTCGACAGGCTGCGCGCGAGCAGCTCGAGAATCGCGCGCTCCTTGGGCGTCAGCACGACGCTCGGCACCGCACGCGGGCTGGCCGTGCTGCGCGGCGCGGGCGGCACGATGCGCGGCTGCGGTTGCGCGGACCTTGCCGGAGCATCGCGTTCGATCGCCTCGTCGCCGATGCGGCGCGCCCAGTCGGCGACGGCCGGATGGGTATCGGCGAGCGTGCGCGTGAGGCCGAACATGTCCGCGAGGTTCATCGCCTCGTCGAGCCGCGTGCGGCCGTCGTGCCCCGACTGTTCGAGCGCGAACGCGCCGAGCGCCATGATCTCGATGCGCGCGGCCCCGAGGCTCATCTCCCGGGCCAGCACGGCCGCTTCGTCGAGTGCAGCGCACGCATCGTCCCAGCGGCGCGCGGCAAGCGCGGCGCCCGCATGCGCGATCGCCTGCAGCAGCACGACGGGGCGCCGCCACAGCGGGCCATGCGACGGAAACTCGGCCGCGGCGATCGCATCGATCCGCTCGACGAGCGCATGGCAGGTCGCCTCGCGATAGCGCGCCGCGTGAATGCGCACCTGCTCGGCGAGACTCGCCACCGACAGCCGCGGCAGCCGGCGCGCGACGCCCAGCGCGTCGAGCGCCTCGAGCAGGTCGATCGCGCGATGCTCGACGCCGCGCAGCAGCGCGATGCGCGCGGCCGTCCGATAGCCGAGCAGCACGGTGTCGGGCGTGCCCGCGTGCTCGAGCACGTCGAGCCGGTTCGCGAGCAGCGCGGCGGCCTGGTCGACGCGATCGGCCTCGTAGGCGATCGCCGCGCACATCGCCGCCAACATGCAGGTCAGCGGATGGCGGCGCCCGAGGTCGGCTTCCGCGCGCGCGAGGGCCGGCGACAATGCGTCGTCGGCGAGCCGGATCTGGCCTTCGCACCGGTAGCTCAGGCCGGTGATCAGCTCGCCCCAGCGTGCAACGTAGCCGAACCCGGCAGCGGTGCCGCCGCGCGGCGCGGCTTGCTGGTAGCGGCGTGCCTGCGCCGGTTCGCCGACGATGATCGCGCGCGCCGACAGGCGGTTCGCGTGCATCTGCGCGAGCCACGTGGCCGCGGGCGGCGTGAAGTCGGCCCACGGCTCGAACAGCTCGACGAAACGGTCGATTTCGTCCGCGTAATAGGCCGCCGCGCTGAGGATCAGCGCACATTCGTAGCGCATCGCAGCCGGCGTGGCGGCGTCAGCCAGGATGCCGGCGATCTGGCGCTGCGCCTCGACATGACGCTCGCCCAGCGCCAGCGCCCACGCGACCGCGATCCGCAGCGTCGGACGCTTGTCGAGTTCCGCATCGGGCAGCAGCGCGAGCCAGTCGAGCACGTCGTTGATTCGGCCCTGCTTGATCGCATCCTCGAGGCAGCGCTGCGCAAGTGCGTACGCGGTCTCGACCTGGCCGGCCGCATACGCATGACGCGCGGCTTCCTCCGTCATCCCGTGCGCATCGAGCCACGCGGCCGCGCGGCCATGCAGCGCGCCGCGCTCCGCGGCCGGGCCCGCCGCCAGGCGGTCGCGCAGCGTATCGCGCACGAGCGGATGCAGCCGGCACCAGTCGGAGTCATCCGACGCGATGAACAGCGGCGTATCGCGCGCGAGCCGCGCGAGCCGGTCGGGCGCCTCCGCGTCGTCGAGCAGCGCGGCACACAGCGACGGATGCAGGCGGTCGGCGATGCTCGTGCGCGTCAGGAACGCGGTGTCGTCGGCGGACAGGTTCGCGAGCAGCAGCTCGACGAGCCGGTCGCGAGTGCCGTCCATGCGCGCGGCGAGCGCGTCGACGGCCTGGCGCGGATCGGCCGAGCGCGCCATCGCGGCCATCGCGAGCTGCAGCCCGAGCGGCCAGCCGTCGACGCGCTCGAACAGCCGCGCGCACGCATCGGCGTCGACCCGCTGCGCGAAGCGCGCACCGACCAGCGCGATCGTCTCGTCGAGCGTGAAGCGCAGCCACTCGGGCCCCGCGAGCGTGCATTGCCCGCCGGCGAGCAGGTCGCCGGCCGCGCGATCGAGCCCGCGCCGGCCCGCGACGATCACGCGCAGGTTCTGCGGCGCGTTGTGCAGCACATAGGTCAGCGCGTCGAGGCCAGCGGGCGGCAGCCGCTCCGCGTCGTCGACGATCAGCAGCGCGTCGATCGACAGTTGCGCGACTTCGGCGAGCCACGCGGTGAGCCCCTCCAGCGCGCGCGCCGCGCCGCCCGCGATCAAGCGCCCGAAGCCGGGCCGCGCGCAACCCGTGCGCACCGCCTGCACGAGCCCCTGCAGCAGGCGCGGCGCGTCGTCGCGCTCGTCGGCGGACAGCCATACGACCGCGCGGCCAAGCGCGAGCGATTCGCGCCGCCATTGCGCGAGCAGCGACGTCTTGCCGTAGCCGGCCGGCGCCTGCACGAGCATCACGGGCCGGGCGTCGAACGCCGGCGCGGCGAGGCTCAGCCGCGCACGCGCGAGCAACTGCGCCGGCACGCGCGGCGCGGTCGTCTTCAGCACGAGTTCGGTGGGGGGCGCGTCGGCGCGATCGGGTGGGTGGGCCATCGGGGCAGCAGTGGGATTCCGGCGATGCCGTGCGGGCCAGCGTCCGGAGTGGGCGTGGGGGGAAGGATCGGCCGAACCGCGCTCGCGCGTCAATCCCCCCCGCGACGAGTGGGGCCGCGCCGCCGCGCGGTCGATAGCATGGGTTCCGAAGCATGGCGAATGCAACCGACCCATGCAACTGACGAATGCAATTCAACCATGCAACGAGGAGCAGACCATGAACAGCGTATCGACCGGCGCGCGACCCAGCGCGCCGAGCGCCGGATAAGCGGAGCGGCACGATGTATCGCCATCTGCTCGTGACGGTCGACGGCGTGCCCGGCGGCATCGACGCGATCGGCCATGCGCTCGAGCTGGCGCGTGCGGTCGGCGCGCGGGTCACGTTCGTGCTGTCGGGCGCCGCGCCCGACTCGCGTTTATCCGGAGCGCGGATGCCGCGACACGATGCGAAAGTGGAAGCCGCCGCGCGGGCGCAGGGCCTGTCCCATGTGATCGCGGGGGCCGGCCAACCGGGGGCCGGCCATCCGGGGGCGGGCGACGCGTCGCCCGCCACGCTCGCCGGCGAGCTCGGCTGCGATTTGATCGGCGTGGCGGCGCTGCCGCACGATGCGAATGCCGCGGCAGCCGCGCAACGGCTTGAACTGCTCGCGACCAGCAGCGTGCCGGTGCTCGTATGCCCGGCGCGGCATGGGCCGGCCGAGGCGCGCGTGATGGCCCGCTGTCTCGCCGCGCATCGTGCGCTCGGCGAGCGGTTGGAGGCGCTCATGATGGCAAGCGAAAGCCCCGACGCTGCCGGGCGGCCGACGGCCGACACGGGAGGCACGCAGGCCGCGCTGGCATCGCTCGCGGCGCTGCAGCACGCACGCTTCGGCACCGGCGCCGAAGCCCGTCTCTGCGCGGCATTGCGCATCCGGGCGCAGAGCACCGCGGCCGAACTCGACGAGCTCGATCGCCAGCGGCGCCGCGATGCGCACGCGCTCGACGCGCTGGCGCGGCTCGCCGCCGACGGGTTGCCGTCGAGCGCGTTCGCTGCCGCGCTCGCCGTCTATGCGCGTGGGGCATTCGAGCAGATGGGACGCATGGAAGGCGTGATTTTCCCGGCCGCGCGGCGCTATCTGCTCGACGCCGACTGGAACGAACTGGACGCGCCCCCGGTGAGCGGCGCCGCCGCGACGCCACCGGGCGCGGACGAACCCGACGATGCGTGACGCGCATCCGACTGAATACCTACGGAGAACAAGATGGCACATGCAGTGCGATTCCACGAAACCGGCGGCCCCGACGTGCTGCGCTGGGAAGAAGTCGACGTCGGCGATCCGGGCCCCGGCCAGGTGCGCCTGCGGCACGAGGCGGTCGGCCTGAACTTCGCCGACACGTATTTCCGCAGCGGCCTGTATCCGGTTGCGCTGCCGGCCGGCATCGGCGTCGAGGCGGCCGGCGTGGTCGAGGCCGTCGGGCCCGACGTGACGAACGTCGCCGTGGGCGACCGCGTGACCTACACCGGCTTCCTGAACACGCTCGGCGCGTACAGCACCGAGCGGCTGATCGCGGCCGCGCCCCTCGTCAGGCTGCCGGCCGGCATCGCATGCGAAACGGCCGCGGCGATGACGATGCGCGGGCTCACGTCGGCCTACCTGCTGCGCCGCATCCATGCGTTCGCGCCGGGCGACACGATCCTGCTGCATGCGGCAGCGGGCGGCGTCGGGCTGATCGTGTCGCAATGGGCGAAGCTGCTGGGCCTCACGGTAATCGGCACCGTGTCGAGCGAACACAAGGCGGCGGTCGCCCGTGCGCACGGCTGCGACCACACGATCGACTACAGCCGCGAGGATGTCGCGAAGCGCGTGCGCGAACTGACCGGCGGCGCGGGCGTCGACGTCGTGTTCGACAGCGTCGGCAAGGACACCTTCGAAGGCTCGCTCGATTCGCTGAAGCGGCGCGGGCTGATGGTCTGCGTCGGCACCGCGTCGGGCCCGATCCCGCCGTTCGATCCGCAGCGCCTCGCGATGAAGGGCTCGCTGTACCTGACGCGCCCGGCGCTGGCCGACTACATCGCCGATCCGGCCGAGAAGAACGATCTCGCCGGCGAACTGTTCGCGCACGTCGCGGCCGGCCGCATCCGGATCGAAATCAACCAGCGCTATGCGCTGCAGGACGCGGCGCACGCGCACCGCGACCTCGAGTCGCGCAAGACGACCGGCTCGTCGGTATTCATCGTCTGAGGAGACGCGCATGCGAGTCGAACCCCTGACCTGTGCGATCGGCGCGGAACTGCTTGGCGTGAACCTCGCCGACGCCGTGCACGACGACGGCCTGTTCGCCGAGATCCGCACGCAGTTGCTGCGCCACCGCGTGCTGTTCCTGCGCGACCAGGACATCACGCGTGCCGAGCATGTCGCGTTCGCGCGCCGCTTCGGCGAACTGGAGGATCACCCGGTCGCCGGGAGCGACCCTGAGCACCCGGGGCTCGTGCGGATCTACAAGTCGCCCGACCAGCCGAACGACCGCTACGAGAATGCGTGGCACAGCGATGCGAGCTGGCGCGTGGCGCCGCCGTTCGGCTGCGTGCTGCGCTGCATCGACGGTCCGCCGGTTGGCGGCGACACGATGTGGGCGAACATGGTGCTCGCATACGAGAACCTGCCGGACCATGTGAAGCAGCAGATCGCGGACCTGCGCGCCCGCCACAGCATCGAGGCGAGCTTCGGCGCGGCGATGCCGATCGACAAGCGCCTCGCGTTGAAGGCGCAGTATCCGGACGCCGAGCATCCGGTCGTGCGCACGCATCCCGAAACGGGCGAGAAAGTGCTGTACGTGAATGCGTTCACGACGCATTTCACCAACTTCCACACACCCGCGCGCGTGCGCGTCGGGCAGGACGCGAACCCCGGCGCCGGCCAGCTGCTGCACTACCTGATCGGCCAGGCGGCGATCCCCGAATACCAGGTGCGCTGGCGCTGGAAGAAGAACAGCGTCGCGATCTGGGACAACCGCGCCACGCAGCATTACGCGGTGATGGACTACCCGCCGTGCGTGCGCCGGATGGAGCGCGCGGGCATCGTCGGCGACGTGCCGTTCTGAGCACGCGCGCACCGTAACCGATCCGCAACCGATACAACGCGCCGGGCTCGCCGCCCGGCGCGACGGGATACGCACGCCCGTACGCCCGAACACAACGATTTCCACTGGAGGACGACATGCAATTTTTCGACGATTCGCTGCACCCGGAAAACCAGGACAAGGTAGTCATCACGGTCGCGCCGTACGGCCCCGAATGGATGCCCGCCGATTTTCCGGAAGACATTCCGGTGACGATGGACGAGCACGTGCAGAAGGCCGTCGACTGCTACAACGCGGGCGCGACAGTGCTGCACATGCATGTGCGCGAACTCGACGGGAAGGGCAGCAAGCGGCTGTCGAAATTCAACGAACTGCTGGGCCGGCTGCGCGAGGCGGTGCCCGACATGATCCTGCAGGTGGGCGGCTCGATCTCGTTCGCGCCGGAAGGCGAGGGCGCCGACGCGAAATGGCTGTCCGACGACACGCGCCACATGCTCGCCGAACTGACGCCGAAGCCCGACCAGGTGACGGTCGCGATCAACACCGTGCAGATGAACATCACCGAGCTGATGAACCGCCAGGACATCGCCGGCACGTCGCTGAACCAACCCCTGCTGTGGGACGCGTACCGCGAGATGACGGTGCCGGCCGGCCCCGGCTGGGTCGATGAACACCTGCGCCGGCTGCAGGCGACCGGCATCCAGCCGCATTTCCAGCTCACCGGCATGCATGCGCTCGAGACGCTCGAACGGATCATCCGCCGCGGCGTCTATCGCGGCCCGCTGAACGTCACGTGGGTCGGCATCGGCGGCGGCTTCGACGGCCCGAATCCGTACAACTTCATGGAATTCGTGCGGCGCTGCCCGGACGGCGCGTGCATCACGCTCGAATCGCTGATGAAGAACGTGCTGCCGATCAACACGGTCGCGATGGCGCTGGGTCTGCATCCGCGCTGCGGGATCGAGGACACGATCATCGACCAGAAGGGCAACCGGATGACGTCCGTGCAGCAGGTCGAGCAGTGCGTGCGGATCGCGCGCGAACTCGGCCGCGACATCGCGACGGGCAAGGAGGCGAAGGCGATCTACAAGATCGGCGTGCAGTACGACGGCGTCGACGAGACGCTCGCGCAGCTCGGGATGGCGCCGAACCGCCGGCCGGGCCAGGCGAGCGTGCCGCTGCGCGCGGCCTGACGCGCCGCGCATCCGGGTAGCGGCCTTGGTGGCCGCCGCCCGCCGATCGTTGTGGCGTGGCACCCACCCCTGCGCACGGCGCGGGGGCTGACTCCGGTCAACGGAGCGGGGCCGCGCAAGCCGCGCCGGAGCACGACCGCACCGGTGCCGGAGGAGACACGCATGCTGATTCATCACGTCGAGCCGTCGCTGCAGGAGGCTGCCGCCACCGGCCAGCGCGCGCCGGCCTATGCCTGGCTCGTGTTCGGGCTGACCGTCGGCCTGCTGCTGTCGGACTACATGTCACGGCAGGTGCTCAACGCCGTGTTTCCGCTGCTCAAGCACGCGTGGGGGCTGTCGGACACGCAGCTCGGCTCGCTGTCCGGCGTCGTCGCGCTGCTGGTCGGGCTGCTGACGTTTCCGTTGTCGGTGCTCGCCGACCGCTTCGGGCGCGTGCGCAGCATCGTGCTGATGGCCGCGCTGTGGAGCGTCGCGACGCTCGGCTGCGCGCTGTCGACCAACTACGCCGAAATGCTCGTGGCGCGCGGGCTCGTCGGGCTCGGCGAAGCCGCGTACGGCAGCGTCGGCGTTGCACTGATCCTCAGCATCTTTCCGGCCCGCCTGCGCGCGACGCTGACCGGCGCATTCATGGCCGGCGGCGCATTCGGCTCGGTGTTCGGGATGGCGCTAGGCGGGCTGGTCGGCGCCCATCTCGGCTGGCGCTGGTCGTTCGGCGTGATGGCCGCGCTCGGCATCGTGCTGCTGATTGCGTATCGCTGCGTGGTGACCGAACGGCGGCTCGCGACGTGCCGCGTCGAACCGTGCCGGCCCCATCCCGATGCGCCGCGCGACCTGCGCGGCAGCGTGCGCATGCTGATGTCGGGGCTGTTCGCGTCGCGTTCGGTGATCTGCGCGTATGTCGGCAGCGGGCTGCATCTGTTCGTGCCCGGCGCGCTGTTCGCGTGGCTGCCGAGCTACCTGAACCGCTATTACGCGATGGCGCCCGACCGCGCCGCCGTGCTCGCGGCCGGCTTCGTGCTGCTGTCGGGCGTCGGGATGGTCGGCTGCGGGATCGTCACCGACCGCGTCGGGCGTGCCGTCGGCGCGCACAAATGGCTGACCGCGATCGCGTATTGCGTGCTGACGGGCGTGTGCCTCGCGATCGCGTTCCGGCTGCCGCCCGGACCGCTGCAGCTTGCGCTGATCTGCGCGGGCATGCTGGTCGGCGCGGGGGCGTCCGGCGCGTCGGGCGCGATGGTCGCGAACCTGACGCCGGCCGCGATCCATGCGTCGGCGTTCGCGACGCTCACGCTCGCCAACAACCTGCTCGGCATGGCGCCGGGCCCGCTGCTGACGGGGTGGGTCGCCGATCGCGCCGGTCTCGTCGGCGCGCTGCAATGGATTCCCGCCGTGCCGCTCGCGGCCGCCGTGCTGTTCGCGATCGGACGCGCGAGCTACGCGGCCGATATCGCGCGCGTCGAACGCGAACGGCGCGCATCCCGTCTTTCCTGAACCTTCCTGAACCGAATTCTCCCGGAGGCTGCATGACTCTCGCGACCGTGCCCACCATCCTGATCGTGCCCGGCTTGCGCGATCACGTCGAAGACCACTGGCAAACGCATCTGCAACGCCGCCTGCCGAACGCGCGCGCCGTCGCGCCGCTCGAAGCCGACAAGCTGAGCCGCGCCGCGCGCGTCGCGGCGCTCGATGCGGCGCTGGCCGCGATCGACGGCCCCGTGATGCTCGTCGCGCACAGCGCGGGCGTGATGATCGTCGCGCATTGGGCGCTGCAGGCCACGCGTGCGATCGACGGCGCGCTGCTTGCCGCGCCGGCCGATCTCGATACGCCGATGCCCGCAGGTTATCCGACACCCGATGCGCTCGACGCGCACGGCTGGACGCCGGTGCCAACGCAGCGGCTGCCATTTCCGAGCATCGTGGCCGCGAGCCGCAACGATCCGCTTGCTCGGTTCGAACGCGCCGAGGTGCTTGCGGCGGGGTGGGGCAGCAAGCTCGTCGATCTCGGCGAGGTCGGGCATTTGAACCCGGCGTCGGGGTATGGCGAGTGGCATGACGCGGAGCGGCTGATCGGGGAGGTGATCGCGCTCCGTGCGGCCTGAGCGGCCTGAGCGCGCACAACGCGTCGCAACACGGCGGGCAGGATTTCCTGCCTGCGCGTCCGCGTGAACCGATTCCATTTCAGGCATCGATTGATATACGACGTCCTAACACGCGGTTTGGCGGTTGACCGTCGCGCCGCGAAATCGATCGCTCAGCCAATCATTGGCGAACGGAAGGTTTTTGTTAGGGAAATTCCCGCCCCGCGCCGCTCGGTTTTTTGTTGACCGACATCGTATAACGCCGTCATGATTCCCCGAAAGAAAGGTCCCATCCACCGACCGAAGCGAGGAGACATGAACACCACCACGATCGCGCGCCGTGTCCGCCGGATCACCCTGGCGCTGGGCCTGACGCTGTCGGCCGCGGCCGCCGTCGCGGCCCCCGTGTCGCTGAATGTCGTCGACGTCGCGGGCAACCTGCAGCTCACGCGGGGGGCCATCGAGGCGTTCAGGGAGAAGAACCCGAATCTCGTATCGAACGTCACGTTCACGAACGCGCCCGCGCCGCAACTGCCGGGCAAGATCAAGGCGATGCAGGCGGCGGGGCGCTCCGACATCGACCTCGTGCTGACGGGCACCGACGCGCTCGCCGCCGGCATCGAGCAGAACCTGTGGATGAAGCTGCTGCCCGACAACGCGGGCGCCTTCCCCGGCGTGCTCGACAAGTACGCGCCCGGCCCGCGCAAGATGCAGGATGTCGCGCAGGGTTTCGGCCTCGAAGTCACCTACATGCCGGCCGGCCCGCTGCTCGAATACAACCCGGCGAAGGTCAGCGATCCGCCGAAGACGCCCGCCCAACTGCTCGCGTGGTGCAAGGCGCATCCGAACAAGCTGATCTACGCGCGCCCGGCGAACTCGGGCCCCGGCCGCACGTTCCTGATGGGGCTGCCGTACGTGCTGGGCGACAAGAACCCGCAGGATCCGATCAACGGCTGGGACAAGACCTGGGCATTCCTCAAGCAGCTCAACGACTGCATCCCGTATTACCCGGGCGGCACGTCGGCCGTGATGAAGGAGCTCGGCGAGGGCACGCGCGACATGACCGTGACCGTCACCGGCTGGGACCTCAACCCGCGCGCGCTCGGCATCGTGCCGGCCGACTTCCGGATCCAGGCGTTCGACGGGATGACATGGGTCAACGACGCGCACTACATGGTGATCCCGAAGGGCGTGCCGAAGGAGAAGCTCGACGTGCTGTTCAAGCTGATGAACTTCCTGCTCGAACCGGCCCAGCAGGCGATGACCTACGACGACGGCTACTTCTATCCGGGCCCGGCGGTGAAGGGCGTGACGCTCGAGATGGCGCCCGCGCACAGCCAGGAGGTGATCAGGAAGTTCGGCCGCCCCGAGTACGCGAAGCTGCTCGCGGAACGTCCGCACGTGCAGCCGCTCAGTGCGCAGGCTATGGTCGCCGCGTTCCAGAAGTGGGACCGCGAGATCGGTTCGCAGAAGTCGAAATGACGCATGAACCCGCGGGCGCCCCCGCGCCCGCGCCGACGGAGTTCGCGTAATGAAGCACAGTTTCGAACGGTTGCGGCTCGACGGCGTGTGCCGCAGCTTCACCAATGCGGAAGGCGCGCAGGTCGCCGCACTGGACGGGCTCGATCTCGACATCCGGCGCGGCGAGTTCATCGCGCTGCTCGGCCCGTCGGGCTGCGGCAAGTCGACCGCGCTGAACTGCATCGCCGGGCTGCAGCCGCTCACGCGCGGCGGCATCTGGCTCGACGACACGCGCATCGACGTGCTGCCGCCCGAGCGCCGCGGCTTCGGGATGGTGTTCCAGAACTACGCGCTGTTTCCGCACATGTCGGTGCTCGACAACGTCGGCTTCGGGCTGAAGATGCGCGGCGTGCCGAAGCAGGAAACGCGGCGGCGCGCGCAGCAGGCGCTCGAGCTCGTGCAGCTCGTCGGCCACGAGGGCAAGCTGCCCGGACAGCTGTCGGGCGGGCAGCAGCAGCGCGTCGCGATCGCGCGCGCGATCGTCATCGAGCCGTCGCTGGTGCTGATGGACGAGCCGCTGTCGAACCTCGACACGAAGCTGCGCATCGAGATGCGCGCCGAGATCCGCCGCATCCACACGCAGCTCGAACGCGCGACGATCTACGTGACGCACGACCAGGACGAGGCGCTGTCGATGGCCGACCGGATCGTCGTGATGAAGGAGGGCGTCGTGCAGCAGGTCGCGTCGCCGAAGGACGTATATACGCGCCCGCACAACCTGCACGTCGCGCGCTTCATGGGCTATCGCAACGTGCTGCCGTTCACGCTCGAAGGGATGGCCGGCGACTACGTGAACGTCGCTGCCGCCGGCGTGCGCATCACCGGCGTGCCGATGGCCGGCTTCGACGGCAAGGACGTCGTGATCGCGCTGCGTCCCGACGACATCGAGCGCGCGGAAGCCGGCGCCGACAACGCGTTCGACGCGACCGTCGAAACGGTCGAGTACGGCGGCCGCGATTCGCTGATCCGTGCGATCACGCCGTTCGGCCCGATCTGGGCGCGGGTCGCCGGCGAATTCGTGGAAGGCGAGCGGCTGCGGCTGCGGGTGGCGCCGGCGCGCACGCTCGTCTATGCGGGAGACGTGCAATGAACGGCCGCCGCGCACCATGCGCGGCAGCGCGCCGGCGGGAGGCCGCATGAGCACGCTCACGACCGGCGCCACGCCGCGCGACGCGAAGGCGTGGCTCGTCACGCCCGCGCTCGCGTTCATCGTCGCGCTGTTCATCTATCCGTTCGCCTACGGCCTCGTGCTGTCGTTCCAGCCGATGAACGGCGGCGGCGCGCTCGCGAACTACGTGCTGTTCTTCACCGACACCGCGATGTGGCCGACCGTGCTTGTCACGCTGAAGCTCGCGGTGCCAGCGACGCTGCTCAACGTCGGCATCTCTGTGCCGGTCGCGTTCGCGCTGCGCCGCAACTCGCCGTACCAGAAGTTCGTCACGACGCTGCTTGTGATTCCGGTCACGCTCGGCACGGTGCTCGTCGCCGACGGGATGCTCACGTACTTCGGCCCGAACGGCTGGTTCCCGCAGGCGCTGCAGGGGCTGCACCTGTACACGGACGAAGTGCGCCTCACGCACAACTACTGGGGCGTGCTGCTGTCGCTGATCGTGTCGGGCTTTCCGTTCGCGTTCCTGCTGATGCTGTCGTACATCAGCGGCATCGACCCGACGCTCGCGCGCGCCGCGGCCACGCTCGGCGCGAACCCGTGGCAGCAGTTCCGGCGGATCTACCTGCCGCTGCTCGTGCCGGGGCTCACGATGGCCGCGTGCCTGTCGTTCGTGCAGGCGTTCTCGGTGTTCCCGTCGGCCGTGCTGCTCGGCGCGCCGGCCGGGCCGACGCGCGTGATCTCGATCGCGGCCGCCGAAGCCGCATTCGAGAGCTACGACTATTCGCTCGCGTCGGCGATCGCGATCGTGATGGGCTTCGTGCAGCTGCTGGTGGTCGCGTCGATGCTCGGCGCGCGCCGCTTCTTCTATACGGGGCCGGTGACAGGGGGCAAGGGCTGATGGCGACCGACGATCATGCCGCGCCGGCCTGGCCGCCGAAGCAAGGCGCGCCCGATGCGCGCCCCGTCAACGCGAGGACACCGCAGAAGATGAGAAGCAACCTCGCCGGCCGGGCATGGAAGGCCCTCGTGTGGGGGCTGATGGCGTTCTTCCTGCTGAACGTGATGCTGCTGATCGCGACCGTCGCGGTGAACTCGGTCGCGACGCGCTGGTTCGGCACGCCGCTACCGCAGGGCTTCACGCTGCACTGGTACGCGAAGGCGTGGGAAGACTTCCAGCTCGCGAGCGTGCTGTGGGTGACGGTCGAGGTGGTCGGCGCGGTCGTGCTGCTGTCAGTCGCGCTCGGCGTGCCGGCCGCCTATGCGCTCGCGCGCGTGCGGTTCCGCGGCAAGCGCTTCGCGCTGCTGGTGTTCCTGCTGCCGCTGATGGTGCCGCCCGTCACCTACGGGATTCCGATGGCGACCGTGATGTACAAGGTCGGGCTCGCCGGCACGCTATCGGGCGTGATCCTCGCGAACCTCGTGCCGGCGCTGCCGTTCGTGATCCTTGTGATGACGCCGTTCATCGAGCAGATCGACCCGAATCTCGAGGCCGCCGCGCGCATCTTCGGCGCGAACACGTGGCGCTATTTCCGCTACGTGCTGTTGCCGCTGCTGGTACCCGGCATGCTCGCGGCCGCGCTGCTCGTGCTGGTGCGTACGATCGGGATGTTCGAGCTGACCTTCTTCACCGCCGGCCCGAGCACGCAGACGCTCGTCGTCGCGCTGTATTACGCGGTGTTCTCGACCGGCGTGCGCGCGCCGCAGTCGATCGACGCGATGGCGATGATCTACATGGCCATCACGCTGATATGGGTCGTGATCGCGCTGCAGTTCGTGAGCCCGACGCAGCTCGTCAGCCGCGTGAAGCAGGAGCGGCAGTAAGCGCGGAGGAAGGCGGCGGGACCGCGCTTGTGCAAGCCCGCGTGCAATTCGTTACAAATGGATACCGCGAACGACGCGCCGACGTTGCAGACTACGCAGCGTACCGGCCCGGCGATGCGTTCACTGGCATCGCCGCATGCCGCCCGACGCTCACCCGATTCACGGGAGTTCCTTGACGTCCTCCTCCGCGCCTAAAGGCGGAGGATTCCCACACCTGGCGATGCACGTCCGCATCGGAGAATGTTCAGCGCAGCGTTGGTATCTCGATCATGCTCGACACCACAGCCATCGCAGGCCCACTCTCTTATTCGCAGCCCCGCGATACCTTTCGGCCGCGTCGTGCTGTCTTTCGATCCGCACGACGAACAGGACTGGGTAGAACCGCTTTCGTCGACTTCCTCGAACGTGGCCCCGTGCGCCATCGCCTTGTAACGGAGCTTGTTTCGGAAGGACGACCAGGCTGCGTCGTAGACGCTTTTCGCCATCCTGGTTCTGGCGAGCTTCGCGGCAGACACGTTGCCGACCGCGATGTAATCGAACCGTCGCACCAGATCGAGGGCGAGCTTGTGCTGAAAATCGGCGCGGGCATTCGCCACCTTGGCGTGCAGCTTCGCGATATGCCGCTTGTGCTTGCGCGCCCGTTGAGCTTTCGCCAGTTTCTCCGCCGCGCGTCGGCCGAATCGGTCATTGGGCAGCTTCTCGCCCGTCGAAAGTGTGGCGAAGTCTTTCAGGCCGAGATCGATGCCGACACCGGAACGGATCGGGCGGGCCTGAACATCGGGCATCTCGATCACGATGTTCAGAAACCAGTTGCCCCTCGCATCCTGCGCAAAGTTGGTCCCATCCTTGATCTTGCCGTCTGGAAGCGCCCGGCTGTGGAATACCCGAAACGTGTTGCCGGCGAAACGGAACGCGTCACCCTCGCGCTTCAGGTCACGCCCCTTCAGCGGCACCCAGCCCAGCGATTTCCTGCCGCGATAGCGCAGGTAGGGCCGACGGTGCTGACTGCGCGACTTCGCGTATTGCTCGCACGTCGCGTTGATTGTGCCGGAGTGAATGCCGAGCGCCTTGCTGCTCCCCGTCGTCAGCACGTTCAGATCGAAACCCGTCGGCCATTTCTTGCTCCACTTGAGCGCGTGCTTCTGCGTGTCATTGCAGAAGTTCCAGACGTAGTTCACCGCACGGCTCTGCTTGTTGAGCAGTCCGTTGAGCGATTTCACCCGGTAGCGGTAGACGAGGATCATGCCGGTGATCCTAACCCGTGGAAGAAGCTGCCTGTCAACCGCACGCCTTTCCTTCCCGCCATCCGCCCCGAAGGAAGTCCCCTTGGGGGAAATGGCGGGGTTTCTCGGAGCAAATTCTGATGAATCCGTTCGGCATCGTCTCCGAATCAGACACGCGGACCGCGGCGCACAAGCCGCCTTTCATCCCGTCGTTCGGCTTCGTCGAGGTTCATGAATCGCGGCCGATCGACGCGCCGCCGTCGCGCATCATCGACGCCGTGGCCACGCTCGACATGCGGGCCGATCCGGTCATCGACGCGCTGCTGGCCGTGCGCGAAACCCCGGCGGCCGTCGCCCGCGTGCTGCGCAATCGTGCGCCCCAAGCCCCGCGCGAGCGCTTCGGTTTCGACTCCTTCACGCTGCTGCATCGCGACGACACGTCGCTGTCGCTCGGCCTCGTCGGGCGCTTCTGGCACCCGACGCCCGACGTGCGGACGATCGCCGACGCCGCGGCCTTCGTGCGACACGACGATCCGCACGACGCCAAGCTGGTGCTGCGCTTCGAGGTGATCGGACTGCGCTCCGGCATGCGCCTGCTGCGCACCGAAACCTTCGTGCATTGTCCGAGCGCGCGCACGCGGCTGCTGTTCCTGCCGTACTGGCTCGCGATTCGGCTGGGGAGCGGCTGGATCCGGCGGCGCACGCTGGCAGCGGTCGAGACGGCGCTCGCCTGACGCCTGACAAAACCGGCGCGCCGTCCAGGCGCGCTACCCTATCGATCTTCGCGCCGGCGCCCCGGCCCACCGCCAGATCCGAGCCGCTCGATGACCCGCATCCGCAACCACCTGAACATCGCGCAGCTCCAGGCGTTCGTCTCCGCCGCGCATCACAAGAGCCTGCGCGCCGCCGCGCGCGAGCTCGGCGTCACGCAGCCCGCGATCACGCATACGATCCGCGAACTCGAAACGGCGCTGAACGCGGAACTGCTCGTGCGCAGCGTGCGCGGCGTCGAGCTGACCGCGTGCGGCCATGCGCTGCTGCCGCGCGCCGAGCAATTGCTCGGCGACATGCGCCGCACCGTCGAGGCCGTCGAGCAGGTGAAAGGGGAAATGTCCGGGCGCGTCGCGGTCGGCACGATGCCGTCGATCGCGCTGACCGCGCTGCCGCACGCGGTCACCGCATTCCGCCGGTCGATGCCGAACGTCAGCCTGCATCTCGAGGAAGTGACGGTGCCCGACGCGCTCGCGCAGCTGCGCAACGGCACGCTCGATATCGCTGCAATGCACCATGTGCCCGCACTCGACCGCGATTTCACGCAGGTGCCGCTGCTGTCGACCGAATTCACCGTCGTGATGCGCGAAGGCCACCCGCTCGCGCACGCGCGCCGGTTAGAGGAAATGCTCGACGCCGAGTGGATCGTCACGGTCGGCGCCGAGCAGCTCCCGCACAGCGTGATGAGCGCGATGTTCGATGCGCGCGGGCTACCGCTGCCGAAGCGCCTGCTGCGCTCGCCGATGTCGTTCGCGGTGACGCTCGGGCTGGTCGCGCGCTCCGACGTGATCGGCTGTTTCACACGCCCGCTGGCCGCGATGGTGGCGCCGCTCGGCATCCGCACGGCCGAGCTCGACGAAAGCATGCCGCGCTTCGACCTGTCGATCATCGCGCGCCGCGACCTGCTGCCGACGCCCGCCGTCTCGGAATTCGTCGGTTGCCTGCAGCGCGCGGTCAACGAAACGCTCGGCTGAACCGTTCCTAGGTCTGAAACGGTCGCGCGCCGCATGCGCGGGCGTCGGGTCCGGTATCGGGGCTTGTCCTAGGCGCCCTCCGGGTATTTTGTCTTGATAATCTTGCGCACGTCGCGCGCCCGCATCGGGCAGGCGAAACGGACAGTCCGATGCGAAACCGCGCCGGACCGAAGGCTTACGGCGCGGCACAACCGCGCACCCATCGAACAAAACGAGGAGTGACCGAGTGAAAAAGATTCTTGCGGCTGTGACCGTGGCCGTGCTCGCCGTTTCGGCCGGCACCGCGTACGCGAAGGACTGGACGACCGTGCGCTTCGGCGTCGACGCAAGCTACCCGCCTTTCGAATCGAAAGACGCGAGCGGCAAGGTGGTCGGTTTCGACGTCGATCTCGGCAACGAGATCTGCCGCCGCATGAACGCGAAGTGCGTGTGGATCGAAAACGACTTCGACGGGATGATCCCGGCACTGAAGGCACGCAAGTTCGACGGCGTCCTGTCGTCGATGTCGATGACGCCGGCGCGCCAGGAACAGATCGCGTTCTCCGAGAAGCTGTTCAACACGCCGACGCGCCTCGTCGCGAAGAAGGGCTCGGGCCTGATGCCGACCGCCGAATCGCTGAAGGGCAAGTCGGTCGGTGTCGAGCAGGGCACGATCCAGGAAACCTATGCGAAGACGTACTGGGCCGCGAAGGGCGTGAAGGTCGTGCCTTACCAGAACCAGGACCAGGTCTACGCCGACCTGATCGCGGGCCGTCTGGACGGCGCGCTGCAGGATGCGGTGCAGGCCGAGATCGGCTTCCTGAAGACGCCGCGCGGCGCGAACTTCGATTTCGCCGGCAAGGACATCGACGATCCGAAGACGCTCGGCAACGGCGCGGGCATCGGCCTGCGCAAGGAAGACACCGACCTGAAGGCGAAGATCGACAGCGCGATCACCGGCATGCGCAAGGACGGCACGTACCAGAAGATCGCGAAGAAGTACTTCGATTTCGACGTGTACGGCAAGTAATACCGCGTAACAGTGCGCTTCTCATCCGCGCAGACGGGCTCCGCAAGGAGCCCGTTTTTTTTGCCCGCGTGTGACCAAGCGCTGCGGGCGACGCGGGTGCGCAGGCCCGCCGGGCCGTTATTTTTTACGCGCCAACCCGATGATTCGCAAAGGGAAACGACGCGCCGCTCGCGTGGTTTGATAGGTTCGCGGAAGGCAACGTACAATCGATCTTCCACGCATACGGATCACTCGCGGCTGCGCCGCCCTCCCCTCATCATGCAAACGCAGACCCATCCGCTGATTTCCCCCGCCGTCGGCACCGAACGCCAGATCACGAGCTTCCACTACGGCCCGCGCGGCGGCAAGAAGGTCTACATCCAGTCGTCGCTGCACGCGGACGAACTGCCCGGCATGCTGGTCGCCGCGCTGCTGCGCCGCAAGATCGCCGCGCTCGAGACGGCCGGCAAGCTGCGCGGCGAAGTGGTCATTGTCCCGGTACCGAACCCGATCGGCCTGTCGCAGCACGTGTTCGGCGATCACCTCGGCCGCTTCGAGCTCGGCTCGATGCAGAACTTCAACCGCAATTTCTACGATCTCGCGGCGCTCGTGCTGCCGCGCATCGAAGGCCGCCTGACGAACGACGCGCAGCGCAACCTCGCCGCGGTACGCGCCGCGATGCGCGAGGCGCTCGACGAGCAGAAGCCGCGCACCGAACTGGACTCGCAGCGCCTCGCGCTGCAGAAGCTGTCGTTCGACGCCGACATCGTGCTCGACCTGCATTGCGACAGCGACGCGGTACTGCACCTCTACACGAACCCCGATCTGTGGGAAGACGTCGAGCCGCTGGCGCGCTACCTGGATGCGCAGGCGTCGCTGCTCGCGCTTAATTCGGTCGGCAATCCGTTCGACGAGATCCACAGCTTTTGCTGGTCGGATCTGCGCAACCGCTTCGGCGATCGTTTCCCGATCCCGAACGGCGCGATTTCCGTCACGGTCGAACTGCGCAGCGAGCGCGACGTGTCGTACGAGTTCGCCGAGAAGGACGCGCAGGCGATCGTCGAATACCTGACGGAGCGCGGCGTCATCGACGGCACGCCCGCGCCGCTGCCGCCGCTCTCGCATCCGGCCACGCCGCTCGCGGGCACCGATCCGCTCGTGGCCCCCGTGTCGGGCGTGATCGTGTTCCGCACGCCGGTCGGCGCATGGATCGAGGCCGGCCAGGAAGTGGCCGACATCGTCGATCCGCTGACCGATCGCGTGGTCACGCTGAAGAGCAGCGTGTCGGGCGTGCTGTACGCGCGCCAGATCGTGCGCTTCGCGACGGCCGGGATGGAAGTCGCGCGGATCGCCGGCGCGACGCCGATCCGCACCGGGTCGCTGCTGTCGGCCTGAGCGGCGGGGGCGGCCTGAGCCGCGAGCGCCCACGCGCCGCCTCGCGGCGCGCGCCAACGACATCGCCCGCTTGCGCGGGCGATGTGCTTTGGGGCCCGGCGGGAGGCCCGGCGCGGCAGCCGGGCGGCGGCTGGCTTGCGTCGGCGTTCAGAACGCCGGCACGATCGCGCCGCCGAACTTCTGGTCGATGAACTTGCGCACGTCGTCCGACTCATAGGCCGCGACGAGCTTCTTCACCCACGGCTTGTCCTTGTCCTGCGCGCGCACCGCGATCAGGTTCGCGTACGGCCCGCGCAGATCCTCGATCGCGATCGCATCCTTCGCCGGCGTGAGCCCGGCCTTCACCGCGTAGTCGGTGTTGATCGACGCGGCGTCGAGGTCGGGCAGCGCGCGCGGCAGTTGCGCGGCGTCGAGCTCGACGATCCTGATCTTCTTCGGATTCTCCGCGACGTCGAGCGGCGTCGCGTTCACGCCGTTCGTGCCGGCGCCCGCCTTCAGCTTGATCACCCCGTATTTCTGCAGCAGCAGCAGCGCGCGGTTGCCGTTCGACGGATCGTTCTGGATCCCGACCTTCGCGCCGGCCGGCAAGTCCTTCAGCGACTTGAGCTTCTTCGAATAGAAGCCCATCGGCGCCGTGTAGGTCAGCCCGACATTGACGATGCGGTAGCCGCGCTGCTTGATCTGGCTGTCGAGAAACGGCTGGTGCTGGAAGCCGTTCGCATCGAGGTCGCCCGCGTCGAGCGCGGCGTTCGGCTGCACGTAATCGTTGAATTCGATGACCTTGATCGCGAGGCCCTCGCGTGCGGCGACTTTCGTCACCTCGGTCCAGATCTGCGCGTCGGGGCCGCTCATCGTGCCGATCTTCAGCGTCTGCGGGTCGGCGTGCGCGCCGGGCGCGGCAAAGGCCAGCGCCGCGGCAAGCGCGCCGAGGCCGGTCAGGATCGAACGTCGCATGGTGTGCTCTTGTCCCGTGTGGTTGTTCAAGCGGGCATCGTGGCACGGGGCCGGAACAGCAGCAAACAAGCTTATTTCATGTGCATATTCCGGATCCCGATCGAATCTCAGGCGGAATCGGTATAACTCCCCGCTGTACAAGCGGGCAGAATCCAGTGTCGCTTCGGCACCACACATCGGTCATATGACAGTCGCTGTCATATTCATTACGTGGCCCGCCGATAAAGTTGCCGCCGGTCCGTGAAAGCGCCCGCAGAGAGCGCCGGAACCGCAACTGGACACGCCATTCATTCGCTCGGAGAATCCTTTGAACAAGAAACTGTTGACCATCGCCATCCTCGCAGCAACGGCCGGCACGGCACACGCGCAAAGCAGCGTGACCCTGTACGGCGTGATCGACGCCGGTATCAGCTACGTGAACCACAGCAAGACCGCAAACGGCGGCAGCGGCAAGTTGTTCAAGTACGACGACGGCGTGGCCCAGGGCAGCCGTTGGGGCCTGCGCGGCACCGAAGACCTCGGTGGCGGCCTGAAGGCGATCTTCGTGCTCGAAAACGGCTTCAACAGCGGCAACGGCGCGATCGGCCAGGGTGGCGCGATCTTCGGCCGCCAGGCTTACGTCGGCCTGAGCCAGTCGCAATTCGGCACGGTCACGCTCGGCCGTCAGTACTCGTTCTCGACCGACATCCTCGGTTCGAACTACTCGACGGGCGGCAACACGGTCGCGGGCAACTACGCGTACCACGTGAACGACGTCGACCAGCTCACGTCGAGCCGCATCAACAACGCGGTGAAGTTCCAGAGCGCGAACTACGCCGGCTTCACGTTCGGCGCGTTGTACGGCTTCTCGAACTCGACCGACTTCGCCGGCGCACCGGCGACGACGACGGGCACCACGACGACGGCCGGCTCGTCGCGTGCATACAGCTTCGGCGTGAACTACGCGAACGGCCCGTTCGCACTCGGCGCGGCCTACACGGACATCCGCTTCCCGAGCCAGTCGTCGCCGGCATTCTCGACGACGATCGCGAACATCAGCACGGGTAACATCCGCGACCTGCGCACGTACGGCGTCGGCGGCCGCTACATCTTCGGCCCGGCAACGGCATGGGCGCTGTGGACGCGCACGCAGTTCACCCCCGTCGCAGCCGGCGCATCGGGCACGTTCTACAACGCATACGAAGCTGGCCTGAAGTACGCGTTCACGCCGGCCCTGTCGGCAGCAGCGGGCTACACGTACACGAACGCCACGCAAAACGGCGGCTCGGCACACTGGAACCAGGGCAACCTGGGCCTGGACTACGCGCTCAGCAAGCGTACGGACGTGTACGGCCTGGTCGTCTACCAGAAGGCGTCGGGCAACAACGTGCAAGCGCAGATCGGCTCGAGCACGAGCTACTTCAACACGTCGGGCACGGGTTCGTCGAACCAGCTGGCCGCTCGCGTCGGTATCCGTCACAAGTTCTAAAGCATCCGCTTAACTCGCGGATCACGACGGCAAGAAGCGCCCCGCTCCACGCGGGGCGCTTTTTTATGGGCTTTTAAGTTTCGCTTAATTCTGGGCTGAGAGGATGCTTCCACCCCCCCTGTTGGCCGCCTGAGCATCGGCGGCTTTTTTTTTGAGAACCGCTACGGCACCGCCATCAACTGCCCACAAGACAGGATCGGAGGCCAAGATGATCGAAGATACCGTTTACAGCCATCTGCACGCGCTTCTGACGCGCCAGCATTCGCTACCGGTCCAGAGCTGCCGCGTGTCGGTGGAAATGCAGCGCCCGTGGGGCCGGCCGTACCGGCTCGTCGAATGGACGATGCATCTCGACGCGCCCGCGCGGCGCCAGATCGTGCCGGCCGAATCGACCGACGAAGAGATCGCCGAGGTCGTCGCGTCGCACGTGCCGGGCCGCCTGTACGGCGACGGCCGGCTGCAGTTCTGATTCCCTCCTGAGCGCGTCGCTGCCCGCGTCGCCACCGGCCCGCACGCATCGTGCGGCACTCGGTCTCGTTTGACGCGGCAACGAAGTCTGCTACGCTGCGCGTTTTCGTCCACGCAACACACGATGGAAAACGCATTCAACGAACGCGGCGTGACGATCACGCGAAACGGCCTGTCGGCCGCGGGCCAAGTCTTTCCGCTGCGTGACATCCGCAACGTCGACGTCGTCAAGATCCCGAAGAATCGCCTCGTGCCGTGGCTGATCTCGCTGATCGGCGTGGCCGCCGCCATCGCCGGCGGCATCGGCGGATCGAGCGGCGCGCTGGTCGTCGGCGTGATGCTCGCCGTCGTCGGCTATCTCGCCTGGACCACGCAGGACATCACGTACCGGTTGATGGTCGAGATGCCCGACGGCAAGCGCGAAGCGCTGTCGAGCGTCGACGCCGAGTTCGTCGAGCGCGTCGCGCAGATCGTGCGCGAGGCATGCGCCGCGACGGCAGCCGGCTGATTTCCGCTGCGCGCGCCCACCACCTACTATGAAATGAGCGGCACGCCGCCGCATCGTTCGAGGAGGTGGGCATGAACCCCCAATCGCTGTCCGGCATGCTGCGCGCGCAGGAACTGCTGCTCGTCTCGATGATTCGCACGCTGCCGCCCGACACACGCCGCGCGCTCGTCGATCTCTACGCCGAACAGCTCGCGTTCGCCGAACAGACCGGCTTCGAAGGCCACGGCGATCGCGCGACGCACGATGCGTTCCTTGCGCATGCGCGCAACCTGCTGATTCGCATCGAAGCGCTGGCCTAGCGCCTGTCTTTCCCGAATTCATCCCCGCGCGGCTCGCCCGACTCGCGCCGACGGCGCGTGTCCGCACTCGCCGTTTTCCGTTCTTGTATTGATAATGATTCTCATTTACACTGGGAGAACCATTAGTTTCCTTTCAATTCGCCGTTCGGCGCCTGTCGCGCGCGAACGGGCCAGCCAGGTGAACCCGTCACCCAGCCAGCCTTCGGGCTCGTTATCGTCAATGGGAGACCACCTGTGCATTGCTATCCGCTGGCGCGGCGGCCGATTTGTGCCGCGCTGTTCGGCCTATTCGGCCTGTCCGCCGCCCTCGCTTACGCCGATTCCACCGCTAACGCCGCTAACGCCACTTACGTCGATTCGTCGTCGAAAGGCGCCAACCCGCGGTCTGCCGTCCTCGTCGCCGGATCCGCGCGCGGCGATGCGGCGCTGCTCGACCCCGTCACCGTCACGGCCACCCGTACCGCCACTGCCGCGAGCCGCACGGCCGCGTCCGTGTCGGTGATCACCGACGACGATCTCGAGGAACAGCAGGCCACCAACATCAAGGACGCACTGCGCTACGAGCCGGGCGTCACGGTGCGCCGCACCGCGTATCGCCCCGGCAGCGCCGCACTCGGCGGCGGCCGCGACGGCGATTCCAGCATCAACATTCGCGGCCTTGAAGGCAATCGCGTGCTGCTGATGGAAGACGGCATCCGCCTGCCGAACGCGTTCTCGTTCGGACCGCTCGAAGCCGGGCGCGGCGACTATTCGGATCTCGACACGCTCAAGCGCATCGAGATCCTGCGCGGGCCGGCATCGGCGCTGTACGGCAGCGACGGGTTGACCGGCGCGGTGAACTTCATCACGAAGGATCCGCGCGACCTGCTGTCGATCTACGGCAAGCCCACCTACTTCTCGTTCCGGCCGAGCTACGACTCGGCCGATCGCAGCGTCGGCGCGACGGTGTCGGCCGCGGCCGGCAACGACCGCGTGCAGGGAATGATCATTGCCGACGGCCGGCGCGGCCATGAAGTCGACACGCGCGGCAGCAACAATTCGGCGAGCACGTTGCGCACGACGTCGAACCCGCAGGACGTCTATTCGGAATCGCTGCTCGGCAAGCTCGTGCTGACGCCCACCGCACGCGACACGATCAGGTTCACCGCTGAAACCGTGCAACGCCGCGTGAGCACCGACGTGCTGTCCGCGATCAACCGGCCGGACACGCTCGGCCTCTCGACCCACGACCGCCTCGAGCGCAACCGCTTCAGCGTCGACTATGACTTCCGCGACGATGCGTTGCGCTGGTTCCAGACCGCGCACGTGCAGTTCTACTACCAGGACGCGAAGCAGGACCAGTACGCGTTCGAGACGCGCGGCAGGCAGCCTTCGCGCTCCCGCGACAACGAGTACCAGGAGCGCACGTTCGGCGGTTCGGCGTTCGCCCAAAGCGGCTTCTCGACCGGCCCGCTCGCGCACAAGTTGCTGTATGGCGTCGACGGCAGCCTGTCGCGCGTGACGAACCTGCGCGACGGCACGGTGCCGGGCGTCGGCGAGTCGTTCCCGAACAAGGCGTTTCCCGATACCGACTACACGCTGTTCGGCGCGTTCGTGCAGGACCGGATCGGTTACGGCCGCCTGCTCGTCACGCCGGGGCTGCGCTTCGATACGTACCGGCTGAGCGCGTCGCAGAACGATCCGTTGTTCACCGGCACCGCGGTGTCGACGAGCGCGAACGAAGTGTCGCCGCGCGTCGCGGTGCTCTACGAGATCACCCCCGCGCTGATTCCGTATGCGCAATACGCGCACGGCTTTCGCGCACCGACACCCGACCAGGTGAACAGCAGCTTCTCGAACCCGGTGTACGGCTACACGTCGATCGGCAATCCGAACCTGAAGCCGGAGACCAGCGACACGTTCGAAGCGGGCCTGCGCGGCAAGGCCGGCACCGGCTACGGCATCGTGCGCTACAGCGCGGCCGCGTTCACCGGCCGCTACCGCGACTTCATCTCGCGCACGACGATCTCGGGCAGCGGCCGCCCGGTCGACCCGTTCGTGTTCCAGTACGTGAACTTCGCCGACGCGCGCATCCACGGCCTCGAAGGCCGCGCCGAATGGGTCATGCCCAACGGCATCACACTGAAGACGGCGATGGCGTTCACCCGCGGCTCGACCCGAAACGACGGCGCGGCGAGCCAGCCGCTGAACACGATCGATCCGTTCTCGGCGGTGTTCGGCGTGCGCTACGAGCCCGGCGAGCGCTGGTTCGTGCAGACCGACCTGCTGTTCCAGGCCGCGAAACGCGACAACGACATCGACAAGTCCGACTGCTCGAACAAGGCGTGTTTCGCGCCGCCGTCGTCGTTCGTCGTCGACCTGCGCGGCGGCTATCGCTTCAACAAGCACGTGAGCGCGACGATCGGCATCCGCAACCTGTTCGACCGCAAATACTGGAACTGGTCGGACGTGCGCGGCATCGCGGCCGATTCGCAGGTGCTCGACGCGTACACGTCGTCCGGACGCACCGTCGCCGTCAGCATGAAGGTGGATTTCTGAAGCGCGCCACCGCGCGTTCCTGCCCAACCGTTACTTGAAGGAGTCCGACATGATGCATTCCGCCCTTCCCGGTCACCCGGCCACGCCGGCCCGCGCGGTCGCCGCATTGCGCGACGCGTTCATCAAGCTCAAGACCGAGCGCCAGCTGCGCAACCGCGACGTCGCACAGGCGCTCGGCGTCAGCGAAGGCGAGGCGCTCGCGGCGTTCGTCGGCGAGCACGTGGTGCGGCTCGACGCGCGTTTTCCGGCGATGTTCGAGGAAATGCCGCGCCTCGGCCGCGTGATGGCGCTCACGCGCAACGACACGGCCGTCCACGAGAAGGACGGCGAATATGCGCAGATGAGCCACGACGGCCCGGTCGGCCTCGCGCTCGGCGACATCGACCTGCGCATCTTCTACCGTCACTGGGCGTCGGCGTTCGCGGTACGCGACCAGACCGCGCACGGTCCGCTGAAGAGCCTGCAGTTCTTCGACGCGCAAGGTCACGCGATTCACAAGGTCTACCTGCGCGCGCACAGCGATCACGCGGCGTACGACGCGTTCGTCGAACGCTGGCGCGCGGCGACGCAGGAGCCGGGGCTCGACGTCGTACCCGCCGCGCCGAAAACGCCCGAGCGCGCCGACACCGAGATCGACGTCGCGGGTTTTCGTGCGGCGTGGGACGCGATGACCGACACGCACCAGTTCTTCGGCATCACGCAGCGCTTCGGCGTGAGCCGCTTGCAGGCGCTGCGTCTCGCCGATCCGCACTACGCGTATCCGGTCGAAGCGGAGCGCGCGCTGCGTCATGTGCTCGAACGGGCGGCGCTAAGCGGTCAGCCGATCATGGTGTTCGTCGGCAACGCGGGAATGATCCAGATCCACACAGGGCCCATCGCGAACGTGCGCGAGGTCGGCGCATGGATCAACGTGCTCGACCCGGGCTTCAACCTGCACGTGCGCGAGCGTCTGATCGCCGCCGCCTGGGTCGTGAAGAAGCCGACGAGCGACGGCATCGTCACGTCGCTCGAGCTGTTCGACCGGCAGGGCGACCACGTCGCGCTGCTGTTCGGCGAACGCAAGCCCGGCAAGGTCGAACGCGACGACTGGCGCACGCTCGTCGCGACGCTGCCGTCGGCGGCACACGGGGACGCGCGGTGAGCGCGCGAGCCTTCTCGCCGCGACGTCGCGGCGTGCTCGCGAGCGCGGTTGCCGGCGCGCTCGCGGGCGCGCTGCCCGGCCGCGCGCTGCCGCAGGCCGCGCAGAAGCGGGTCGTCGTGATCGGCGGCGCGCTCGCGGAAACCGCGTTCGCGCTCGGCGGCGCCGACGCGCGCGGCTACCGGCTCGTCGGCGCCGATACGACCTGCACGTACCCGGACGCCGCGAAACGCCTGCCGAAGGTCGGCTACCAGCGCGCGCTGTCGGCCGAGGGGCTGCTGTCGCTGCGCCCCGATCTCGTGCTCGCGTCGGCGGAAGCCGGCCCGCCCACCGCGATCGCGCAGGTCAAAAGCGCGGGCGTCGCGGTGACGACGTTCGACGAGCGCCACGACGTCGAATCCGTGCGCGCGAAGATCACCGGCGTCGCGCAGGCGCTCGACGTGCGCGATGCGGGCAGCGCGCTGCTGCAACGCTTCGACCGCGCCTGGCAGGCCGCGCGCGATGCAGTCGCCGCGCGCGTGCCCGGCGGCGCGCAGCCGCCGCGCGTGCTGTTCGTGCTGAACCACACCGGCAACCAGGCACTCGCCGCCGGCCAGCGCACGGCCGCCGACGCGATGATCCGCTACGCGGGCGCGCGCAATGCGATGCAGGGATTCGATCACTACAAGCCACTGACGAGCGAAGCGCTCGCCGCCGCCGCACCCGACATCGTGCTGATCTCCGACGAAGGGCTCGCGGCCGTCGGCGGCCGCGCCGCGCTGCTTGCCGCGCCCGGCTTCGGCGCGACGCCGGCCGGCCGCGCGCAGCGCGTCGTGTCGCTCGATGCGCTGTTCCTGCTCGGCTTCGGCCCGCGCCTGCCGCTCGCCGTCACGACCCTGCACCGACGGCTGTCGGATGCGCTCGCCTGATTCCGGATCGTCCCGATGCCCGTTCATGCTTCGCCTTTCCCCGCGCGGTCATCCACCTCGCCTACCCCGCGCTCCGGCGCCGCGCGCGTCGGCACGTCGCGCCGCGTCGCTCCGTTCGCGCTGGCGGCGCTCGCCGTACTCGTGTGCGCGATGTCCGTCGTCGCGCTGTGCGTCGGCGCCTATCGCATTCCGCTCGCGCAAGCATGGGGCGCGCTGACCGGCGATGCAGCCGCGCAGCAGGCGCGTGCGGTGCTGTTCGACATCCGCGCGCCTCGTGTCGTGCTCGCGCTGCTGGTCGGCGGCGGCTTCGGTGCAGCCGGCGCCGCGATGCAGGCGCTGTTCCGCAATCCGCTCGCCGATCCGGGCCTCGTCGGCGTATCGAGCGGCGCGGCGTTCGGCGCGACGACGATGATCGTCCTCGGCCCCGCGCTGTTCGCCGCGCACGCGAGCGCCGCCGTGCTGCCCGTCGCCGCGTTCGCGGGCGCGCTTGCCGTCGCGGCGCTCGTCTACCGGCTCGCCGCGTCGCGCGGCCGGCTTGCGCTGCCGCTGCTGCTGCTCGCGGGCATCGCGATCAACGCGCTGGTCGGCGCGGCGATCGGGCTGCTCACGTTCGTCGCCGACGACGCGCAGCTGCGCTCGCTGACGTTCTGGAGCCTCGGCAGCCTCGGCGGCGCGCAATGGTCCGCGCTGGCGGCCGTCGCGCCGTGCGTCGCGATCGGCTGTGTGCTGCTCGCGCGCGAACGCGATGCGCTGAATGCGCTGCAGCTCGGCGAAACCGAGGCGCTGCATCTCGGCGTGCCCGTGCAGCGGCTGAAACGGCGCGTGCTCGTCGCGGTCGCGCTCGCGATCGGCGCACTCGTGTCGTGCGCGGGCATCATCGGCTTCATCGGGCTCGTCGCGCCGCATTGCGTGCGCCTCGCGTGCGGCCCCGACCAGCGCGTCGTGCTGCCCGGCGCCGCGTTGCTCGGCGCATTGCTGACGCTCGCCGCCGATCTTGCCGCGCGCACGATTGCCGCGCCCGCCGAAATTCCGCTCGGCGTGCTGACCGCGCTGCTCGGCGCGCCGTTCTTCCTCGCGCTGCTGTGGAAGAACCGCGGTGCGCTCGGCGGGTAATCCTTTCTTCACGACGATCATGCTGACTGCCCACCACCTCGACGTCGCCCGCCGACACAACGTCATTCTGCGCGACCTGTCGCTGTCGATCGAACCCGGCCGCGTGACCGCGCTGCTCGGCCGCAATGGCGCAGGCAAGAGCACGCTGCTGAAAACCTTCGCCGGCGAACTGACCGGCAGCGTCGCGCCGAACGGCGTGCGCGTGACCGGCGACGTCACACTGAACGGCGAACCGCTTGCGCGCATCGACACGCCGCGTCTCGCGTGCCTGCGCGCGGTGCTGCCGCAGGCCGCGCAGCCGGCGTTTCCGTTCAGCGTCGACGAGATCGTGCTGCTCGGCCGGTATCCGCATGCGCGGCGCGGTGGCGCGCGGCATGTGATCGCACACCGCGATCGCGACATCGCGTGGCAGGCGCTCGAACGCGCGGACGCCGATGCGCTCGTTGGTCGCGACGTGACGACGCTGTCGGGCGGCGAACTCGCGCGTGTGCAATTTGCCCGCGTGCTCGCGCAGCTGTGGCCGGACGACGATGCGATGGAAGCCGGCCCGCGCTACCTGCTGCTTGACGAACCGACCGCTGCGCTCGATCTCGCGCATCAACACCGGCTGCTCGATACCGTGCGCGCCGTTGCGCGCGAATGGCGGCTCGGCGTGCTCGCGATCGTCCACGATCCGAATCTCGCCGCGCGGCACGCGGATACGATCGCGCTGCTCGCCGACGGGACGATCGTCGCGCACGGCACGCCGCGCGACGTGATGACGCCCGCCCATATCGCGCAGTGCTACGGCTTCGCGGTGAAGATGGTGGAAACCGGAGACAGGTCGCCGCCTGTCATGGTGCCGGCGTAAAGCCGCTGCGTGCTGTGCGATCGCCGGCCGTCCTGTCGCTCAGTGCCCCACGTCCGCCGCACCGAACGTCCGCATCTTCCATCCGAGCCGCACGGCAAGCATCCGCATGGTGAAGCCCGTCGCCAGCGCGCCCCCCGTCGCGAACCCTGCATCGACGCCGAGATACTGCATCCCGACATACAGCGCACCCGTGAAGAATGCGACGCTCGCATACAGCTCCTCGCGCAAAATCAGCGGCATCTCGTTGCACAGCAGGTCGCGCAGCATCCCGCCGCACACGCCGGTGATCACGCCGGCCAGCACGACGATGATCCGCGCGGTGCCCGTCGATGCGCCGATGTCGCAGCCGATGATCGTGAACGCCGCGAGGCCGATCGCATCGACTGTGACGAACAGCGCCTTCATGCGCGCGACGTGCCGCGCGGCCCACGACGCGACGGTCGCCGCCGCGAGCGTGATCACGAGGTACTCGGGACGCGCGATCCAGCCGAGCGGATAGTGGCCGAGCAGCACGTCGCGCACGGTGCCGCCGCCGAGCGCGGTCACCGCGCCGACGAGCGCGAGCCCGAAGCGATCCATCCCGCGCCGCATTCCCATCAGCGCGCCCGACATCGCTTCCGCGACGATCGCAATCAGATAGAGCGTATGCATCACTCGCGTCAGTCCTCGGTACGGAACAGGTCGAGCACGCGTTCGCGCTCGGCCGCATCGACGGCCGCGGGCATCGGCTCGTCGCGCTTGCCGTGCGCGTCCGGCGCGTCCGGCGCATCGGACGCCGGCGCGCCGCACGCGAAGCGGCTGCGGATATACGGCGGCACGTCGGCGGTGCAGGTGCCGCGCGTGTATTCGGCGTACACGAAATCGCCGTCGACGAGCGCGAGGTCCTGCGGCGGCGTTGCGTCGACCGGCGTACGTCCGGCGACGGCCGTCTTCATGTAGTCGAGCCAGACCGGCAGCGCGAGCGTCGCGCCGGTCGCGCGCCCCATCGTCCGCGGCGTGTCGTAGCCGAGCCACGCGACCGCGACGATGCCCGACGAATAGCCCGCGAATCACACGTCCTTCGAGCCGTTCGACGTGCCGGTCTTGCCGGCCGCGTCGTCGCGGCGCAGCGCGAGCGCGCCGCGCGCGGTGCCGACCCGCACGACGTCGCGCAGCATGCTGTCCATCACGAACGCATTGCGCGCCGACACGACGCGCGAGCCGTCAGGCGCCGGCGCGTCGTACAGCGCGCCGCCGTGACGCTGCTTCACCGACAGGATCAGCCGCGGCACCATCCGCCTCCCGCCGTTCGCGAACACGCCGTACGCGCTCGCGAGTTCGAGCGGCGTCACGGCGCCCGCGCCGAGCGCGAGCGGCAGCGACGCCGGATTGCGCTGCGCGTCGAAACCGAAGCCCACCGCGTGCTGCTGCACGTAGCGTGCGTCGGCGGCCTGCATCAGGCTGACCGCGACGAGGTTCTTCGAGCGCACGAGCCCGCGTCGCACCGGGATGAAGCCCTCGTACCGGTTGCCGTAATTGCGCGGACGCCACGGCCGTGCGCCGGTTTCAGCATGCGTGAGCGTGCGCTGCGTATCGTCGACCAGCACGCCCGGGAAATAGCCTTTCTCCAGCGCCGCCGAATAGACGAACGGCTTGAAGCTCGACCCCGGCTGGCGATACGCCTGCAATGCGTGGTCGAACACGTTGCCGTTGAAATCCGCGCCGCCGACGAGGGCCAGCATGTCGCCGGTGGCCGCATCGAGCGACACGAGCGCACCTTCGAGCCCGTTGCGCGCATCGCGCTTCGCGCGGGGCTGCCGGCTTAGCGTGCGATCGAGCGCGGCTTCGGCCGCGCGCTGGTCGCGCATCGTAATCGTCGTCGTCACGTCGAGGCCCAGCGTGTAGGCGTCGTCATGGAATCGCTCGACCATCATCCGGCGCGCGCGCTCCGCGACGTACGGCGCCGCGATGATGCCGGGCGGCGGCGTGGTCGCGAGCGCGATCGGCGCGTCGACGGCCGCGCGATACGCCGCATCGTCGAGCTCGCCGAGCGCGTGCATGCGGCCGAGCACGTAGTTGCGCCGCGCGGTCGCGCGTGCCGGATTGACGACCGGGTTGAACGCGGACGGCGCCTTCGGCAGCCCGGCGAGCACGGCCGCCTCGCCCGCGCTCAGCGCGTCGAGCGGCTTGCCGAAATAGACGTTCGCGGCCGCCGCGAAACCGTACGCGCGCTCGCCGAGATAGATCTGGTTCATGTACAGCTCGAGCAGCTTGTCCTTGCCGTATTCGCGCTCGAGCTTGATCGCCATCAGGATCTCGGCGAGCTTGCGGCTCAGCACCTTGTCGCGCGTCAGGTAGAAGTTGCGCGCGACCTGCATCGTGATCGTGCTGCCGCCCTGCCCCGGCTGCCCCGTCACGAGGTTCGCGAACGTCGCGCGCGCGAGGCCGCCGACATCGATCGCGCCGTGCTGGTAGAACTTCGCGTCCTCGGCCGCGAGCAGCGCGTGGCGCATCAGCGGCGGAATGCGTTCGAGCGGCACGAACTCGCGGCGCTCGACGCCGTATTCGGCCAGCAGCTCGCCGTCACGCGAGAAAATCCGCAGCGGCAGCGCGGGACGGTAGGCGGCCAGATGTTCGACGGACGGCAATTGCGTCCAGATGCGGTCGATCGTCCATGCGCCGATGCCCGCGCACGCGAGCGTCAGGCCGAGCAGCGCGCCGGCGAGGATGCGCCATGCACGGCGGCGCGGCGATGCGGGAGGCTGCGCCGGTGGCGGCGAAGGGTTGGCGGTGTGGTCGGTCATGCGGGCTCCTTCTTCGATGCGGCGAGCGCGGGCGCTCGAGTGGCGTCCGTCGATCACGGAAGGCGCGCATTGTCGAAGGGATGCCGGAATACCGGAACATTCTTTAGCCAAAGTTTGGTTGGCTAAATTTTATTAAGGAAAGGATGCGGATGGCCGGCGACGGCGGCGTCGGTCGAACCGCTCTGCGCACGGGCCGGTTCGCTTGTACCATCGTCTGCATGTTCGACACGTACCTGCGCCTGTGGGACCTCGTTCCCGACGGCGGCCCAATCCTGACCGCGAGCGGCGGCGTGCTGCCCGTCGTCTGGAACGCGCGGCCCGCGATGCTGAAAGTCGCCACCTGCGACGAAGAGCGCCGCGGCAATGCGCTGATGACCTGGTGGAACGGGGACGGCGCCGCACGCGTGTGGCTGCACGACAGCGACGCGGTGCTGCTCGAGCGCGCGCAGCCGGCGCCGACGCTCGCCGGCTTGTCCGCCGCGGGCCACGACGACGATGCGATCCGGATCGCGTGCGCTGCCGTCGCGCGCCTGCATGCGCATCGCGCACCGGCGCCGCCCGCGGTCGTGCCGCTGCACGACTGGTTCTACGCGCTGCTGGCACACGACACGGACGACGACGTGCTGCGCCGTTCAGCCGCGACGGCACATCGGCTGCTGGCCGTGCAATCCGTCGACGAAGTGGTGCTGCACGGCGACATCCATCACGGCAACGTGCTGCACTTCGGCGACCGCGGCTGGCTCGCGATCGACCCGAAGGGTTTGCGCGGCGATCGCGCGTTCGACTACGCGAACCTGTTCTGCAATCCCGCGCACGACATCGCGGTCGATCCGGCGCGCTTCGCGCGGCGCGTCATGCTCGTCGCTGAAGTGGCGCGGATCGACCGGCGCCGGCTGCTGCAATGGATCCTCGCATGGGCCGGCTTGTCGGCAGTCTGGATGATGGAAGATGCGCTGCCGGCGGAGACGCGGGTGGAGGTCGGGAGGCTGGCGGCGAGCTTGCTCGATCGATAGCGATATCGCATCGGCCATGAGAATGGGTTCGTCGGGAATTTCTGGCGAACGCGGCGAAGGCTGGCGGCGCTCGGCCATGAACAGTCACTCGACGCGAGCATCTAGATCGCCGACAATCCACAACGCCCAGCCTTATCTTGCGTGCAAAACTTTGAACAGCAAAATAGGCAAACTGCACAAATCAAAAAACCGCGATGACGACAGTGTTCGTAGATACGACCGAAATTACAGACTGGCCCTCCCTTCATCGGGTATTCTCGCGAATCTTTGGCTTCCCCTCGTTTTACGGCAATAACCTAGATGCGCTGATTGACTGTTTGGGTTACCTCGATGAGCCCGAAGCTGAGATGACGCGGGTCCACGTTAGACCCGGGGGCACATTGACGATACACCTCGGTTCTGTCAACAGTTTCAGGAAGCGTTGTCCGGATCAATTCGCAGGCTTGCAAGACGCGTGCGCTTTCGTGAACTGGCGTCGTGCGCGCGAGCACGGAGGTGCTGTGGTCGCACTGTCTTACAACGACTGACGCAAGAGGCAGCGGCCGGCCAACATGGGACGTTCGACAGCGCCGCCAGGCGAAGGGCCGCCGGAACGGGTACTGTGCATTATTTAGACGCGGCTTTTAGGCAAGAAGGGGAATAAGAGGTGGGCTCATGGGTCCGATGCAAGTGTGATCAACTTGTTCACAAAAACCTGTTTTGCGGAACAGGTATATCTCTGCTCGCGACGGAAGAGTTCCTCGATGACGATCATGTCGCAAAAAGCGCAGGTGACCTGATCTCTGATCTCATCCGGCGGTCGGAACTTCTGCTTACATGCTGGAACTGTGGACGAAAAATCTTGGTGAGAGAGACCAAAGACGTGTTCGAGGTCCGGTTCTTCAAGCCGGAACAAGACGGGTAAATGTAAATCTGCAGTGGACTTGCACGGCACATCGAACGGCCGCTTCGAGACTCATTGAAGGACCGCAATAGGTCGGCTACAGCCGAACGCATCGGGCGGCTCCCGGCCACAAGGGGACCCTCGGTATTGATCCGCAGGTGACCGCTATGGGACGCCTGACAGACCAATTGGCTGAACAGCCTCTGACACGCTTTCGTCGTGCGCGATTCGAAGTGACGCACTGGAAACCG